>ENA-OPNB01002108-OPNB01002108.1-human-gut-metagenome-genome-assembly--contig:-NODE-2108-length-12141-cov-3.656214_pt1 | contig 12141 bp, 5 predicted proteins | sample MGYA00241528_ERZ501754 | MGnify/ENA primary metagenome ERZ501754 (study PRJEB25962, sample SAMEA2042646) | human gut metagenome | biome: human gut; feature: human-associated habitat; material: faeces... | reverse complement strand
CTGGTGGGCCTGAAGGAGAACGTCATCATCGGCAAGCTCATTCCCGCCGGAAGCGGCCTTGCCTGCTACCGCAACTTCGAGACGAATGAGGAGCCGGCAGTCCCCGCGGAGCCGGAGGACGACGGCGTGGATCTGTCCGATCTCGCCAACATCTCCAACGCGCTTTAAACGACCAAATACCAACCGTTTCACCGGGATATGCCTGCATATCCCGGTGAAATTTTCGCTTCCGTCTTGAATAAAAATGCTTGACGAATCTTGCGCAATATGCTAAAATCCTATTTTGCGTGGGCGTGCGCCCACCGATTTGTCATGCCTGTGTAAAAAGCACAAAAATGGCCGGGATTTCCTGAAAATTTTCCGGCAGAATCACGGTTTATCCGATGCTGTTTTTTGGCATCGTATAAATAGATCCATTTTCGAGGAAAGGAGGAAAACCATGCCTACTTTTAACCAGTTGGTGAGAAAGGGCAGAGAGAAAGTCACCTACAAGTCCACGTCTCCCGCCATGCAGAAGGGCCTCAACACCCTGAAGAACCGCGAGACCAATCTGAGCGCACCTCAGAAGAGAGGCGTCTGCACTGCCGTGCGTACCTCTACCCCCAAGAAGCCGAACTCCGCGCTTCGTAAGATCGCCCGTGTGCGTCTGACCAACGGCTACGAGGTAACCGCCTACATCCCGGGCATCGGTCACAACCTGCAGGAGCATAGCGTCGTTATGATCCGCGGCGGCCGTGTCAAGGATCTTCCTGGCGTTCGTTACCACATCATCCGCGGCACGCTCGATACGCAGGGCGTTTCCGGACGTATGCAGGCCCGTTCCAAGTACGGTGCCAAGCGGCCGAAGGCAGGAAAGAAGTAAGTTCCAACAGCAAATTTTGCCCTGTTGTTAACTGATATATATGTATTCGTTAACCTCGGGGCGCAGACGGAGATGCACCGCATCTTCGAGTACCTGTGAAGTCATTTTTTAATGAAGGAGGGAAGTATAGTGCCCAGAAGAGGTAACGTTCCCAAAAGAGAAATTTTGCCGGATCCGATGTACAACAGCGTTCTGGTGACCAAGCTCATCAACAGCGTGATGCTCGACGGCAAAAAGGGTGTTGCTCAGAAGGTCGTGTACGATGCTTTTGACATCATCAAGGAAAAGACCGGCAAGGAACCGCTCGATGCGTTTACCGAAGCCATGAATAACATCATGCCGAGCCTCGAAGTCAAGGCCCGCCGCGTCGGCGGTGCGACCTACCAGGTTCCTATGGAAGTGCGTCCTGAGAGACGCCAGACGCTCGGCCTGCGCTGGCTGACTCTGTACAGCCGCAGCCGTGGTGAAAAGACCATGTCCGCTCGCCTGGCCGCCGAGATCATTGACGCTACCAACAACGTTGGCGGCGCCGTCAAGAAGCGCGAAGATACCCACAAGATGGCAGAAGCCAACAAGGCTTTCGCGCATTACCGTTATTGATCTGCTTACTGAGGAGGTTTAAGCCATGGCAACGCCGAGAGACGTATCCCTGCAAATGACCCGAAATATCGGTATCATGGCCCACATCGACGCAGGCAAGACCACCACCACCGAGCGCATTCTGTACTACACCGGTATTAACCATAAGATCGGCGAAGTTCATGACGGCGCTGCTACGATGGACTGGATGGAGCAGGAACAGGAACGTGGTATTACCATCACTTCCGCTGCAACCACCTGCTACTGGAGCCACACCGAGACCCAGCACGATCCGGCTCTGTTCAAAAAGAACCGTCATCGTATCAACATCATCGACACCCCGGGCCACGTTGACTTTACTGTTGAAGTTCAGCGTTCTCTGCGTGTTCTGGACGGTTCTGTTACCGTTCTGGCCGCAAAGGGTGGCGTTGAGCCTCAGTCTGAAACCGTTTGGCGCCAGGCTGACGAGTACAAGGTTCCCCGCATGGTTTACGTCAACAAGATGGATACCATGGGTGCTGACTTCTTCCGCTGCGTACAGATGATGCATGATCGTCTGCATGCCAACGGTGTGCCTATCCAGCTGCCTGTCGGCCAGGAAGACACTTTCCGCGGCATCATCGATCTGATCGACATGAAAGCCGATATCTACTATGATGATATGGGCAATGATGTGCGCGTTGAGGAAATTCCTGAAGACCTGAAAGAACAGGCTCAGGAATATCATGACAAGCTGATCGAAGCTGTTGCTGAGACCGACGAAGAGCTGATGATGAAGTACCTGGAAGGCGAAGAGCTGACCAAGGGAGAAATCAAGGCTGCTCTGCGTAAGGCTACTATTTCCAACGAGATCGTTCCTGTTGTCTGCGGCTCTTCTTACAAGAACCGTGGCGTTCAGAAACTGTTGGATGCAATCGTTGATTATATGCCCGCTCCGACCGATGTTGCGGCCATCAAGGGCACCAACCCGGAGACTGGCGAGGAAGAAGATCGCACTTCTTCCGATGATCAGCCGTTCTCTGCACTGGCATTCAAGATTATGACTGACCCGTATGTCGGTAAGCTGTGCTTCTTCCGCGTGTACTCTGGTACCGTTGAGGCTGGCACCACTGTTTACAACTCTGTTAAGGATCAGGACGAGCGTATCGGCCGTATCCTGCAGATGCATGCAAACAACCGTAAGGATATCGACATCTGCTACGCTGGCGATATCGCCGCTGCTGTTGGTCTGAAGAACACCACCACTGGTGATACCCTGTGCGATGAGAAGCATCCCATCATCCTCGAGTCCATGAACTTCCCCGAGCCGGTTATCCGCGTTGCCATCGAGCCCAAGACCAAGGCTGGCAGCGAGAAGATGGGTATTGCCCTGTCTAAGCTGGCTGAAGAGGACCCGACTTTCCGTACCTGGACCGATGAAGAAACCGGTCAGACCATCATTGCCGGCATGGGCGAGCTCCACCTGGAAATCATCGTGGACCGTCTGCTCCGCGAGTTTAAGGTCGAAGCTAACGTTGGCGCACCTCAGGTTGCCTACCGTGAAACCATCCGCAAGGATGCTAACCAGGAAACCAAGTACGCACGTCAGTCCGGTGGTAAGGGCCAGTATGGTCACGTTAAGATCAAGATTGAGCCCAACCCGGGTAAGGGTTATGAGTTCGTCAACGGTATTGTTGGCGGCGCTATCCCGAAGGAATACATCCCCGCTGTTGACAACGGTATCCAGGGCGCGATGAAGTCCGGCATTCTGGCTGGCTATCCCGTCGTGGATGTCAAGGTCACTCTGTGGGACGGCTCCTATCATGAAGTTGACTCCTCTGAAATGGCGTTCTCCATCGCCGGCTCCATGGCATTCAAGGATGCTATGAAGAAGGCTGATCCCGTCATTATGGAGCCTATCATGAAGGTTGACGTTGTTGTTCCTGACGAGTATATGGGCAACGTCATTGGCGACTTGAACAGCCGCCGCGGCGCGATCCAGAACCAGGAATCCACCGATGGCACTGCCCGTGTCACCGCTATGGTTCCTCTGTCCGAGATGTTCGGTTACGCTACTGACCTGCGTTCCAAGACCCAGGGCCGTGGCCAGTACTCCATGGAGCCGGCTGATTACCAGCAGGTTCCCAAGAGTGTTGCAGATAAGATCATGACCGAGCGCAATAAGGGCTGATTCTGCACAAATTCGCGCAAAATACTTGATTTTTCTTGAAAAATCTAGTATGATAGCCTTACAACAGGCTATTTTATCTGTTTGAATTAAAGGAGGATACTTCCAATGGCTGAAAAGGAAAAATTTGACCGCTCTTTGGAGCATGTCAACATCGGTACCATCGGTCACGTTGACCACGGCAAGACCACTCTGACTGCCGCTATCACCAAGGTTCTGGCTCTGAAGGGCGACGCCGATTTCATGGATTACTCCAGCATCGATAAGGCTCCTGAAGAGAAGGCTCGTGGCATCACGATCAACACCGCTCACGTTGAGTACCACACCGCGAAGCGTCACTATGCCCACGTTGACTGCCCGGGCCATGCTGACTACATCAAGAACATGATCACCGGTGCTGCTCAGATGGACGGCGCTATCCTGGTTGTTGCTGCAACCGATGGCCCGATGCCGCAGACCCGTGAGCACATCCTGCTGGCTCGTCAGGTTGGCGTGCCCAAGATCGTTGTGTTCCTGAACAAGTGTGATATGGTTGACGACGAAGAGCTGCTCGACCTGGTCGAAATGGAAGTTCGCGAACTGCTGGACAGCCAGGATTTCGACGGCGACAACACCCCGATCATCCGTGGTTCCGCTCTGAAGGCTCTGGAGAGCACTTCCAAGGATCCCGATGCTCCGGAATACAAGTGCATTTGGGAGCTGATGGACGCTGTTGACAGCTACATCCCGACCCCGGACCGTGCTGCTGATAAGCCGTTCCTGATGCCCGTTGAGGACGTTATGACCATCTCCGGCCGTGGCACCGTTGCTACTGGTCGTGTTGAGCGTGGTACTGCTCATGTCGGCGATCAGATGGAAATCGTTGGTCTGAAGGAAGAGAAGCTGACCACCACCATCACTGGTCTGGAAATGTTCCGCAAGAGCCTCGAGTTCGCTCAGGCTGGCGACAACATCGGCGCTCTGCTGCGTGGTATTGACCGTGACCAGATCGAGCGTGGCCAGGTTCTGGCTGTTCCCGGCTCTGTTCATCCCCACACCACTTTCGATGGCCATGTTTACGTCCTGAAGAAGGAAGAGGGCGGCCGTCATACCCCGTTCTTCAACAACTATCGTCCTCAGTTCTACTTCCGTACCACCGACGTTACCGGCATCATCACCCTGCCCGAAGGCACTGAGATGTGCATGCCCGGCGACAACGTTGATATGCACGTTGAGCTGATCACCCCGGTTGCCATGGAAGAAGGCATGCGTTTCGCTATCCGCGAAGGCGGCCACACTGTTGGTTCCGGCGTTGTTTCCAAGATCGAGAAGTAATTTTCGGCTTGTGATATAGCTTTCAAGGCTCCTGCTGTTAAGGCAGGGGCCTTTTTGTTGTGTACGACTTATGGGACGGGGAGGGGGCAAAGGCCGGGTGTGGAAGACCAAGGAAGGCATCATGAAAACATCAGGAATTGTAGATAGGGGAGAGGACACCATTCGGAACTTTGAAAAAGTGGAGCAGAAGGGGGCACTCACACCGCCCTACCTTGGGAAGTTGTATTTTAGGTCGCGGTTAAGGGGCAAGGGTTGATCTATCCCTAAGTTTTCGGAACGGTCAGGAAGGCTCTCTACAGTACAATTTATAATGGGCAATTCTCAACCTACAATTTTCCCTTCAAGTTTCCTCCAATCTCTGCCAAATCTCTCAACAACAAGCCAAACCGAAATGGCAAAAAATGCGCGATCACAATACCGGGTGATTGGATTAAGAGATTGCAAAGAACATTATCGGGGTAAATGTTCAATCATTTGATAAAATTAGGAATAAACCATTCAAAAATGTTAATAAGTACCGCCAAAGGGTCACCGCACCGCAACGCAAATAATGTGCGAAAAACAGGTTTCAGTTGATTCAAGGACAAAAATTTAGATAGAAACCGCGCTAATGAACTATGCAAATTCTGGGAACTGTGATATAATGTATATACCTAGATGTGTCGGAAAGGTTATCATTTGCGGGATCAAGGCATGCAGCCGGTACAACGTTTTGTCAGCCGCTGTGCCGGGGCCAAAAGCCCCAAAAGCAGGCCGCAGCCCGGCAAGGGATCGCCAGACCGAGGGGAGCACAACCAGGCGTTTTGCAATCAACACCTGCAAAGTGCCGCACATCTGCCGTACCACTTTTCACACAAAAGGGGAAAGTAGTAACACTTAAGGGAGGATAAAACTATGAAGAAAAACCTTCAGCGTTTTGGTGCATCCGTGCTGGCAGCAGCCATGGTTGCCCAGAGCGTGGCGCTTCCCGCAGCAGCCGAAACTACCAAGATTGATTCTTCGGTAGCGCAGTCTGTTGCAGCTAGCGCAGCAAGCGCGGCCAGCGCTGTGCAGTCCCTGCCCAAGTTCACCAGCACCGCAGACCTGATCAAGCAGACAGCCCAAACGCTGGCTGCCCAGGGCGAAGTGCATGAACTGGAGCAGGACGATGCCAAGCTGGAAGCGACTGCACAGAGCAAGGCGGGCATGAGCCTTGCAGCGTTGGAAAATGCACTGGCCGATGCCATGTACGCCAACGCCGCAGCCGGCAAGATCAACACTGAAGCCTATGGCCTGAACAAGGACGAGATGGCATCGGTGATGGCTGCCACCATCAAAACGTATCATCTGTCCAGCGCCGTTACCGACCTGGGCTATGAGACGAACGCCGCAGGCGTTGTGACCGCCGTTACCTTTACCGGCAGCTCCGGCATGACCTCTGCGATGGAGTCCATGACCAACAGCGATGATGAAGTGATTGCGCAGCAGGCTGACAGCTACGCACAGGCTTACGTTGCTGAAAACTCCGATACCTTTGCGGCCAGCGCCGCTGCAGACGGCCATACCTATGGCGAGCCGAAATGGTACTGGAATGACACCAACCCGGAGGATGGCCACACCCATACCTGGAAGGAAACCCCCGATGGTTACTGGACCAAGACCGATGACGGCTGGGCTTACACCGCTGTGTATACCTGTGAAAAGGGCGATGCCTACCAGAAGGTAGAAGGCACCGTAACCAAGGATACCACCGAGGCAAAGCCCGGCGTTGCCGGCAAGACCGTTTACTCTGCCAGCGTGCCCGCTGACAAGAGCCCGGTTGGCAAAGAGTACAAAGAACCCAACACCCGCACCGACGACATTGCCGCCCTGCCCTGCCAGAGCCATGCCGTGCCCAAGGATGCAGATGGCAACTTTGTTGCTACCTTCAACTGGGAAATGAAGAAGGTCGAGGGCAAGCTGGAAGCTGACTACAGCAACGCCCAGCTGTTCTATGACAGCGAAACCGGCAAAATTTCTGCCGGCGCTCCCGTTACCATTGACTGGGAATGCACCAGCGTCACCTTCAAGTGCGCTGTCTGCGGCGAAGAAATCAAAACCCAGCCGGTAATGACCATGCCGGTCAGCGTTGTGGTAGACCAGAATGACAATTCCGTCTACATCAATGTGGGCGGCACCCCGACCCTGGATACCACCTCCGGCGGCACCGGCGTTACCCTGGTGTCCGCAATGAAGGACGGCAACTGGTACGATATGCAGAACAACCCGGTTGACGCAAGCAAGGTGAACTTCACCTATCAGAGCGGCGACAACAAGGGCAAGAACAGCCTGCTGCTGTACGACAGCCAGAAGACTGCCGTGTATGTGGACGACCGGGGCAACCAGGTCACCAATACTTACGATGTCTCGACTGCGCAGATGAACTACTACTACTTCCAGCTGTCGCAGTTCAACCAGGACGAAGCAGAGTACTTCGGCGTGGTTGCCCCGTTCTGGACCTCCAAGGGCGTTCAGAAGCAGGGCGAGGATGGCAGCATCACCGGCACCATGGGCGCAATCAAGATATTGTGCAGCATTGATCCGAACGATGATGTCCCGCCGACCACCATGGCATTCATGCTGAACATGCTGCCGCAGGCGTTCATGTCTTACGTCATGAACTATGGCGAAGCTCTGAAAGCCATCCGTAATGCAGGCTTGGCACAGGTTGCCAAGCTGGGTGACAGCGCTGACTATGTCACCAAGCTGCTGATCCTGCACGACTGGATCTCCCAGGTTGCAGAATTCGATATGGGCTCCATGGGCGATATCACCGGCGGCGGCAACAACGACCCCATCCAGACGACTGCTTTCGGTGCCCTGCTGGGCGGCGAGATCGGCGCTAAGGGCGTTGAGTATGGCTGCATCTGCCTGGGCTATGCAGCTGCATTTAACTACATGGTCCAGAATTTGCCTGACAACAAGAGCATCTATAAAAATGATGACGGCAGCTGGAAGACCCCCGATGAAGTAGGCGATAACGCTGTTGTTGACTTTGCCCAGATCCTGTATTACTGCGATACTTCTGATACCAGTGTTGCCGGTAATGCGTTCGGCGGCGGCATGTTCAACAACGTCCACTACTTCAACGCAGTCAAGGTCAACAAGCTGCAGGGCGACAGCAAGTCTGCTACGATGACCACCGGCGAAGCCAACAAGAACTGGTACTATGTTGACGTCTGCTATGACGACGTGAACACCGAGTGCATGGCCCAGACCCGCGTTGAGAACGCAGGCGACCTGCGCCATGTCAACTTCCTGGTTTCTCCCTCCGGTCTGGAAGGCCGTTACAGCAAGTACTATGATTACATTGACTCGCTGTACGATGGCTACACCTACACCAAAAACAAGGAACCCGATAAGAATGATGATGGCAGCTATGTGATGAACAACGGCAAGCCGCATTACTCTTACACCAAGGCGGATAACAAGAACGAGACCCGTTACACCGATACCTGCTACGAGGATACCTGGTTCACCTCTATCTGCAGCCCCATCTACTTCGACAATAATTACTTCTATTACGTTGATACCACGACCAACCAGAACCTGTACAACAACATGCGCCGCCAGCAGTCCGAGAACGGCAACAACGGCAACTCTGGTTCCGGCAGCTCTGGTAACAACTCCCAGATGCAGCAGTTCATGAAGAAGATGCAGAACCAGGGCCCCGATACTCTGGAAGCACGTCCGCGTAATGCGAACTACTATATCCGCAAAGAGGATTCCAGCAGCAGACCCGGCGGCTTCAGCATGAGCAGCTTTACCAAGACGGATGACCCGTTTGATATCATCCTGATGTACTACAACGATCTGAAGGAAACCAGCAGCAACTTCAATGATGACGACAGCAATGCCAAGGTCCTGGCCGAAGCTGGCACCATCTATAAGATCGATACCAGTGCAAAAGATAAGCATACCAAGGTTGAAAACAACCTGAACACCGAGTGCCTGGCAGACGCTGCTGCAAAGCGGATCTACCCCGCACTGGTACACTCTACCGCACTGTATGATGGCAAGCTGTACTTCAACGTCAACAACGCCATCTACCGTATGGACCCGACCACCGGCACAGTGGAAGAAGTGAAGGAATACAACACCGTCTATGGCGGCATTAAGCTGACCAAGGATAAGGACGGCAACATGGTTCCCGATACCCACTTTCCCGGCATGAGCATGGTTATCATGGATAGCGCCCAGGATACCAGCAGTGTGAAGTATCTGAACACCTTCAAGAACCATCCTCTGGCGGGCCTGACCCTGCGTGACAGCTACAGCTTTGCTACCACCACCCAGCAGGGCCAGACTGTGATCACCGGCATCAACACCACCAAGGATCAGCTGGTCGTTTCTGTCGGCACCAACCTGTCCAACACCTATAAGGAACTGGTGGACGGCAAGGCAGAAGTCAAGACCGATGCCTCCGGCACTTCTTATGCAAACCGTAAGAGCTACAAGACCGAGTCCTGGAACTACAACCCGAGTTACAACCAGAACATGGGCAGCTCTGACGAGAAGAACAAGAACGAAGAGTTCATGTGGTGCGCTAACCTGGTTGAAACCATGCCGATGTCCGACATGGTCAGCGACCTGAGCAGCGGCGCAACCACCAATGTTTCCGTTGAAGCATGGTGCGATACCCCCGCTTACACCCAGGACCGCACCACCAAGTACGGCCTGACCAAGGGTGAAAAGAAGTACGCTGACGGCGCACTGCCCAAGGGCCATACCTGGGCTCTGGACGAGCTGGAAACCAAGTCCGTTGGCAACAATGTGTACCTGTGCTCTGATTGCCATACCGCAACCGAGAGCGTACCTCACACTGTAACCCTGCCGGAAGCAGTTCAAGGCGTTACCCTGACCCTGGGCACCACCAACAACACCTACATCAAGGACGATACCGTTACCCTGACCGTAGAAAAGGAAGGCACCGATATCGTTACCGTTACCGCAAAGAACGGCGATACCGATGTTGCCCTGACTGAAGTTCAGGAAGCAGCGCAGGACGAAGCCGCAGCCCAGGCTACCACCGAAAAGGCTAAGACGGTTTACACCTTCACCATGCCGGACGGCGATGTGACCATCAGCGTTACCAAAGCCGCTAAGACCTATGCGGTCAAGGTGGCCGATGCTAACAAGGATACGTTGAAGATCACCAGCCCCGAAGCTGACCTGGATAAGGTTGCTGAGGGCACCAGCGTTACCGTTGTGGCTACCCCGAAGGATGGCTATACCCTGACGGCTGACGGTGTGGTGGTTACTTACGGCGACAATCAGACCCTGAAAGCAACTCCTGACACAGAAAAGGCCAACACTTACACCTTTGCAATGCCCGCTGGCGATGCAACTGTCAGCGCAGCGTTTGAAGAGGTTAAGAAGTATAACGTTACTGTGGCGGGTACTGTTGAAAACGGCACTGTGGGCGTAGAGCCGAAAACCGCAGCTGCGAAGGATGTTGTTACTGTTACCGTTACCCCGAATACCAACTTTAAGTACACGGACGGCAGCCTGAAAGCTACTTATACGGATGGCGGAACGAAGAAAGAAATTAACGACTTTAAGGCAGTAGACGGTAAGGAAAACACCTACACCTTCGAGATGCCTGCCGCTGATGTTACCGTTAGCGCTGCGTTTGAGGAAATTGCGACCGAGACTTACACAGTAACTGTTACCAAGGACGGCGACGGCAAAGTTACGGTCAATGAACAGGAAACTGAAAAGCTTGAGGGTCTAAAGTCTGGTGATACTGTTACACTGAAGATCAACCCGATAGATACAGATACTTTGCTGACTGAGCTGGCAGGCGTAACGGTTACATCTGGCAAAGTTGATGTCTCCACCACAAAGGTAGATGAAAATACCTATACTTTCAAAATGCCGGACGGCGATGTAAATGTCAGCGTAAAGTTTACGACCGTTGAGTATGGCATTGAAGTTATGATGCTGGGCGAAGGCGAAGGCACTATCACATTTACTGATGGTAAGACCCGCTTCGCGGCAGGTACAAATGTTACAGCTACCATCACGCCGAATGGTACCACCTACGAATTGACCAAGGTGATGTATGATGATGGCAGTGAGAACAAAGAGGTTACGAGTGAGTTGAAGAACGGTTGCGAGTATACCTTCACTATGCCTGCAAACCATGTGAAGTTTGAAGCAACCTTTGAAAAGGGACCGTCTACTGAGGCCGAGGAACGCACCGTCCATGGTGCCGCTGAAAAGACCACCATTACCGCAATGGCTGTCTTTACCTGCACCGATAAGAACTGCGCAAGCGCACAGTTCGTGGATGCAACGGTAAAGCAGACCAGCGGCGTTACCACCGCTGCTGTCAACTTCAACGGCAAGGACTACACCGCCAAGTACGGCGAGAAGAACGGCTGGGTTGAAGAAAACGGCAAGAAGTACTGGTACGAAAACGGCGTGAAGCAGGGTACTGAGGGCCGCGGCAAAGAGATCTATGATCCCGATTCCGATGCCTGGTACTGGCTGGATGCTGTCCAGGGCGGCGCAATGACCGTCAACAAGGACGTTTACCAGGAATCCGCCGCCGGCCAGTGGGCTGATAGGCCCGATGGCACCGGCAAGTGGGTCCGTTACGATGAGAACGGCCACATGATCAAGGGATGGCAGACGACCGAGAAGGGCACTTACTACTTTGACCCGACCTTTGGCACCATGGCCAAGGGTGTTACCGAAATTGACGGCGTACCGTGCGCCTTCGATCAGAACACCGGCATTGGCCTTGATAAACAGTGGGTAACCATCAATGGCGCCGATTACTGGTACGAAAAGGGCGTTCGCCAGGGTCTGGAAGGCCGCGGCAAGGAAATCTATGACCCGGCTTCCGATGCTTGGTACTGGCTGGACTCTGTTGATCAGGGCAAGAAAGCCACCAGCAAGGATGTCTATCAGGAATCCGAAGCTGGCCAGTGGGCTGATAGGCCCGATGGTACCGGCAAGTGGGTCCGTTACGATGCACAGGGCCACATGATCAAGGGCTGGAGCGCTGACAAGCGTTACTATTTCGACCCGATCTATGGCACCATGGCTAAGGGCGATGCAGTCATCGATGGCCGCACTTATCATTTCGATAAGAACACCGGCATTCGGCAGTAATCCCACAGCCGGAACAATGAGCTGTAACCCAGCCCATTAACCCCTAAATAGAAATGCCGCAGCAGATGTAACAGTCTGC
>ENA-OPNB01002106-OPNB01002106.1-human-gut-metagenome-genome-assembly--contig:-NODE-2106-length-12147-cov-2.960304_pt1 | contig 12147 bp, 9 predicted proteins | sample MGYA00241528_ERZ501754 | MGnify/ENA primary metagenome ERZ501754 (study PRJEB25962, sample SAMEA2042646) | human gut metagenome | biome: human gut; feature: human-associated habitat; material: faeces... | reverse complement strand
TTAAGTCTCTAAAGGCCATTGGGAAGAATCAAGCATTTTACAGAGCTTCCTTAAATAATTCGATTGGAAAGTAATAAGACTATTTCATTTTTTGGAATAATAGAAAATGGATCGGCTAACAAAGTTAGAAGTGTTTTCCAAGATCGCAGAAACCGGTTCCTTCTATGAGACGGCACGTTCTTTAAACCTCTCAAGACCTACGGTCACCCGATTAATGGCAGAGCTGGAAAAGGATTTAAATCAAAAGCTCTTGTTCCGGAATACACGAAGAGTTTCTTTGACTTCTGCAGGAGAAAGTTTTTTGCCGAGAGCTCGCGAACTGCTGAACATGGCTTCGGATATTTTCCATTCTCCACAACACACAAAAAAATACGACGGTCTTTACCGCATCAATATCGCGACAACGTATGCGAATTTCAAGCTTCCCGAGCTAATCGAAGAATTTCAGAAGTTACATCCGGGTCTAAGGATAGAGCTGCTGCTATCGGCCTCTCCTCTGCCGCTTGTTCAAAATAGAATTGACCTGAGGTTTCAGATAGGAGGCAAAGTCAATCCTCTCTATATCAAGAGAAGCCTCGGGAAATCTAATTCATGGATGTGTGCTTCACCCTCTTATTTAGACACTCACTCTAGACCGGAAACGATCAAAGACCTACTCAGACAAGACCTTCTGCACAACCTTGTGATTGACGAGGACTTAGGTGAAGAGCTGCTTCATGTCAAAGGACGCGGAGTCTACACATGGTGGTTCACGCATGGCGATAGACGAGAAAAACTTAAAGTCGCACCTAAGTTTGCTTGTAATTACAGTGAACCTCTCTTCCGGGCCTGTTTGCGGGGCCAGGGAATTGCTTATCTTCCGATTTCTGAGTCCCTTCTTGATGTTCTTGAAGGCCGCTTGGAAGTCGTTCTTCCTGAATATCGAGGCATCCTCGTTGATATTTGGGCCGTTTATGCATCTTCCGCGCATAAACCGCCTTTCACTGAAGAACTTCTTACCTACGTTAAGCGAGCTTTTGAAACGATCTTGGCTAATCCGGTTGAACAAAGAGCCGAGGAGAATTAAATCTTACTCGGCCCAATAAATTTACTTAATTAATGAGTTACTCAATATTGACGACTTGGTAACCCTCGTCCTCAATCGGAGCCTTCAGTTTTTCAGTATCAAAACCTTCCGGAACAGCTACTTTGGCCAATCCGTCTTCAAGAGAAACCGACAGCACCGTAACGCCGTCAATCCCGGAAAGTGCCTTTGTTACAGCTTTCACGCAGTGTTCACACATCATGCCGTCAATCTTGATTGCGACGGCTTCTTTCGGAGTGGAAACTGCTTCAAAAGACGTCACTTCATAATCTTCTGCCTTGATCGCATCCGTTACCTCTTCTTGAGACAAGGCACGATCTGCGCGGACAACGGCACTCTTCTGTTCCAACGAAACATCGGCAGAAACTACGCCCGGAATTTTTTCTAATGCGCCTTTAACTGCTTTGACACAGTGTTCGCACATCATGTCTTCGACGCCTACTTTATAAACGAAGCCCGTTGCGTCCTTTTGTTCAGCCTCAACAGCAACATCGGCCAGCTGCCGGAGTGAGGGAAGCAATACTTGATCAGAAGATTTATCACTGTTTCCTGAATCTCTCAGTACCGGTTTCCAGCCTCTCAAACGAAGCGCGTTCGTTACCACGCTCACGGAGCTCATGCTCATCGCTGCTGCCGCGATCATCGGATTCAGAATCCATCCGAAAGCCGTGTAGAAAACGCCTGCAGCAACCGGAATGCCGATGATGTTGTATATGAACGCCCAGAACAAGTTCTCACGAATATTGAGCATTGTCGAATGAGACAAGGCCGAAGCGTTAACCATGTCAGACAAACGACTCTTCATCAGCACAACGTCCGCCGCTTCAATTGCTACGTCGGTTCCGGCGCCGATAGCAACACCGACATCTGCTCTAACCAGTGAGGGAGCATCGTTAATGCCGTCGCCTACCATAAGAACTTTCTTGCCCCGAGCCTGAAGTTCGCGAACAACGGCTTCTTTGTCGGCAGGCTTGACTTCGGCTCGAACGTTCTTGATACCGACACGAGCAGCCACGGCACGGGCGGTTTTTTCATTATCGCCGGTCAGCATCCAAACTTCTTTGCCTTTAGCCTGCATGGCTTCAATCGCCTGCTTGCTGTCCGGACGAATCGGATCCGCGATCGCTAACAGTCCGACCATTTTGCCGTCAGCGATGACGTAAAGCGGCGTTTTTCCTTCGTCGGCAAGTCCGTCTGCAAGTTCTTTCGTTTTAGCATCTTCCGAAGAAATCACCGACTTATTGCCGATACGGACTGATTTGCCGTCGCAGGTCCCGGAAATGTTGCCAAGCTGCTGGACAAAGTCAGAAGCTTCCTTCAAAGAAAGATTGAGCGCTTTAGCACCTTCGACAATGGCAGTCGCCAGAGGATGTTCGGATTTCTGCTCAACAGAAGCGACAAGCGTGAGAAGTTCTTCAGGTTTTACGTTCCCGAAAGCTATGACGTCCGTCAGAGAAGGTTTGCCGGAAGTCACTGTTCCGGTCTTATCGAGAACCACGGCATCGACTTTTTCTAAGGATTCGATGGCTTCTGCGCTTCTGAAAAGAATACCGTTTCGTGCACCGCGACCGGTTCCCACCATAATGGCGGTCGGGGTCGCCAAACCTAATGCGCACGGGCAGGAAATCACAAGTACGGAAACAGCAATCTCAAGCGCAAACTCCCAGGAATATCCGCACAGCATCCAAACGATGGCAGCAATGATTGCGATGCTGATGACTGTCGGAACAAAGATCCCGCTGACTTTATCTGCTAAGCGGGCGACCGGCGCCTTAGTGGAAGTCGCCTCGTCCACCAATTTAATAATCTGGGCTAAGGCTGTGTCACCACCGACCTTCGTGGCCCGCATTTCGATATAGCCTTGCGTCAGAAGCGTCGAAGCGGACAGTTCTTCTCCTTCCTTTTTATCTACAGGAATGCTTTCTCCGGTAAGAGAAGATTCATCCAAGGCGCCCGAGCCTTTAACGACAATTCCATCGACCGACACTCGGCTGCCAGTCTTTAAGACAACGATGTCCCCGACTTGAACGGAATTGACCGGAACTTCCGTCTCTTTGCCATCCTTTAAAACGACAGCTTTATCAGGAACCAAGGACATCAACTGGGAAATGGCGTCCGTCGTCTTATGTTTAGCTCTGGATTCGAAGTACTTGCCCAATGTGATCAGGGCAAGGATCATCGCGGCAGAATCGAAGTACAAGTTATGCGCGTAATGATGAAGTGTTGCCTCGTCGCCTTGTCCTAATGCATAGAGCATCATGTAAAGCGCAAAGAGTCCGAACAACATGGAGGCCGAAGATCCGATCGCCACAAGAGAATCCATGTTCGGAGATCTTTGCCAGAGCGTCTTAAATCCGACCGTGAAATACTTGAAATTCACGAAGACAACCGGCAGAGCTAAAAGGAACTGTGTCAGAGCATTGATCGGTGCACCCTTTGTCCCGGACATGACTTCCGGAAGCGGCATCCCTACCATCGGACCCATTGCCAGCATCATGAGGATGGCCGCAAAAAAGAGCGAAACGTACAGACGAGTCTTCATCTGTGCGGCTTCCTTTTTGGCCGCCATCGTGGGATCGACGGATTTAGCAGAAGGAGAACCTGCAGCCTGCTTTTCGCTCGCACCGTAGCCTGCGTCCGTCACCGCCTGAATGATCTGCTCCAGTCCGGTGTTAGTTTCGTCGTAATCGACGGTCATACTGTTTTTCAGCAGATTGACGTTCACGTCTTCAACGCCGGGTACGTGCGACACAGCCTTCTCTACTCGATTAGAGCAGGCTGAACACGTCATTCCGGTGACATCAAAATTCTTCTTCATATTTAATTCCGTTGTCGAACGAAATCATTCTAAGCATTATTATCTTTTACGCAAGAACTTCCGTTTTTGATAGATAGTTACTTTTTATATACTATGGATAAAGTTAAATCCGAACCCTCTGAAGCTTTTCAGTCTGAAGAGTTCCATTGTCCCGTTGAAGCCACACTCTCTTTGATCGGCGGCAAATACAAAACGCTTATTCTTTGGAACCTCATCGGCAAGACACTACGCTTTTCCGAACTGCGTCGGCTGATTCCGTCGGCAACGCCAAAAATGCTGACTCAGCAGCTTCGAGAGCTGGAAGATGCCAGACTGCTCATCAGAAAGGTTTATGCCGTCGTTCCTCCGAAAGTTGAATACTCCTTAACGCCTCTGGGAACTTCTCTTCGGCCGATTCTAGAGTCGATGTATGAATGGGGCAGTGAGTACCTGCTCAATCAAGGAATGAAGCCTTGCTGCTCAATGAAGAAGCTGCCGAGTGCCTAAAATCAGAACAACTCCGTGTTGCAGAGTACATTTCAACTAAAATTTTCCTAAATCATTTTTTTCTGAGAGCCATGCTATTGCCTTCCCTCAGAGACCGTGCCGATTATGTGGTGCGGTTTCTCTTCGGTTCATTCATCGCCATCGGCTGCTTTTTAGTCGTTTGGCCCTTTGCAACAGCGATGTCGGTTGCGGCTGTGATCGCAATCGTCTCTTGGCCTCTATTTAAGCGAGTCCGAAAGGAAGTCGGAGGCAGGAATCTTGTTGCGACACTGATCATGGTATCCCTGCTGGCGATCCTCATCGTGCTTCCGATTGCAGGTTTGTCATTAGTGTCGGCCCAGGAAATTCCGGCTTTAATCCGCTACGTTCGTGAATGGATTGCTTCCGGCTTTACCGTTCCCGAAGAACTTAAGGAAATTCCTTTTGTCGGAGAATGGGCTTACACCCAGGCTGCTCATCTTTTAGGCAATAAGGAAGAACTCGCCGCCATTGCACAAAAGCTCTTTGATCCGGTGAGCCGAGCGGCCCTTGCCGGCGCCGTCATGTTAGGCGACGGTCTCCTCCAATTATTCCTCATGCTGTTCGTGATTTTCTTCTTTTATCGCGACGGCGAAGTCCTTTCTCAAAAATCACTGGCTCTATTAACCCGCATGAGCGGCAGCATCGGTGCAGAAGTCCGCGACATTATCGTCAACACGACGCGCAGCGTGGTCTTCGGCATTGTCGGAAGCGCCGCAGGTCAAGGCGTCGTTGCCTTAATCGGCTTCTGGATCGCAGGTGTTCCTGGCGCCATCACATTGGGCGTCGCGGTGTTCGTCTTATCTGCCGTTCCTATCGGACCTCCCTTAGTATGGGGGCCTGCTGCTTTCTGGCTCTATTACAAAGGCGAAGTCGGCATGGCGATTTTCCTCGTGCTTTGGGGATCGCTTGCAGTTTCTAGTGTGGATAACTTCTTAAAGCCGATTTTGATTTCCAAGGGAGCTTCCCTGCCCTTGTCCCTAATCTATCTAGGTGTATTCGGCGGAGTTCTCGCTTTCGGATTCATGGGCATTATTTTGGGACCCGTCGTGATTGCTGTAGGTATTGCGATGAGCAAAACTTGGCTGTCGGTCTCCGCCACCGTTAACGACAAAGACCAGCCCACAGCAAAAACTGAGACCCTTCTTAAGAAGCTCTCTAAGAACTCCATAGAGTCAGACATTGTTTCTGACGTCACAGGAGGACCGAACAGCTCTAACCACCATCATTCCGCACAGTCTAAGAGTGATGACAAAAAGTAGAAAACGAATCTCCCGTTGACCAAAACTCACGGTTTTCTTCGAAAAGTCTTACTGTTGAGCCTGCAATATGCGGGCTCAATTCTTTTGTTTCTTCGTTGAATGCCTGGCACCGAAGGTATTAAGGAAAATTAGAGGTGTCAAAACGTTACAGCGGCTCTATACTTATCCGAATCCAACAAAGGTGAGAAACTATGAACCATAAAGTCATCGGCATCAGCCAAAGTTTTAGTCCCGCCCCCTTCGTACGCGCCTTAAAAGAAAGGCTCCAATCCACATTCCTTCCCGACGGAACTCGCCCTCGTGTCGAAATGGTCGACATGGACTGGCCCTCTCCGGATGCGGACGCCCCTAAGCTTGTTCAGGAAGGAGACGTAAAGATTAAGGTTTTAGAAGAGTCTTATCAGCTGACTGACAAAGGCGCTCAGGTCATTGCTTTGTGCAACTTCAGAAACATCGGCTTCTTAAATGAAGTTCAAACTGAAATCACGACGCCTGTCACCGATATTCTTCAAGCCTGTATCGAAGAGCTGAAGAAAAATCCGGTTAAAAAGCTCGGTTATCTCGGACGCCCCGGAACAGATAAAGCCAAACTCATTACTGAAACGGTCTATCGTGAGGTCCAAGTCGAATGGGTTTATCCGAGCGAAGCTATGCTCGAAGTATTCGACGAACTCGAAAGCGGCGCTCACTGCGCTGTTATTCCCGATCAGAAAAAAGCCTGTGAACTGTTCGGCAAAGTCTGCTCCAATCTGCTGAGCGAAGGCGCCGAACTGGTCTTCCCGACCTGCGTGATGCAGTCTTTGTTTGCAGCCGCCTTGAAATCCGAAGGCTATAACGTTTTGGATTCGATGAGTGCATATGTTTCCTACCTGTGCTTTACAGATTGGGAAAAACTGCCTAAACCTTTCAAGATCGGTATCGTCGGCGGTCTCGGACCGGCAGCCACAGTCGACCTTTACGACAAGATCACGAAAGCAACGCCGGCCAAGAACGATCAGGAACACATCAAAGTTGCGATTGAACAGAACCCGCAGGTTCCCGATCGCACACAGTACCTGCTTCACGGCGGTGTAGATCCTACCCTTTCCTTGTATGCCGCATGCCGTAAGCTGGAAAAAGACGCTGTCGACGCCATTGTCATTGCCTGCAACACTGCGCATGCTTACTTCGAAACCATTGTTCCTCACTTAAGCGTTCCGCTCATCAATATGCAGCAGGTAACGCTGGAAGAGATACGCGACAAATTCGGTCCGGATGTCGTCATCGGCTTGATGGCAACCGACGGCACGATTCAGACTGGCATCTACGGCCGCAAAGCCAAATCTATGAAACTTGCGATGGTCGTCCCTGATAAAGAGCACCAGACAATGGTCATGGAAGCCATTTACGGCGAAAAAGGCGTCAAGGCAGGTTACACCGACGGTTATTGCAAAGAAGTTCTGCTTAAGGCAGCAGAGCATTTAGTTAAAGATAAAGGCGCTCAAGCCCTTATTCTCGGCTGCACCGAGCTGCCCTTAATTCTTGAGGAAACGGACAACCTCAAGCTCGGGGACGGACATGCCGCCATCGTCGATCCGACTTCGTCTCTTGCCCGCCGCGTCGTTAAAGTTGCCGGAGAGATCACAAAAATCAGAGGTGTTCGCTAATGTATTTTCAAGCTAAAGACTATTCCCCGGTTCCGACCGGAACCAAAGTAGCCTTTATCGGCCTAGGCACAATGGGCTTTCCGATGGCAGGGCACCTCCTGCATGCCGGCTGTCAGGTCACCGTTTACAACCGTACGGCCTCCAAAGCCCAAGCTTGGGTAGAAAAATTCGGCGGCAAAGCTGCTGCCACGCCTCGTGAAGCCGCAGAAGATGCGGATGTTGTCTTTACCTGTGTCGGCAATGACAGCGACCTGCGCAGCGTGCTGCTCGGAGAAAACGGCGCTTTTGCCGGCATGAAGAAAGATGCCGTCCTGTGGGATGCCACGACAGATTCTGCCGAAGTGGCCAAAGAAATGGCTGCCGAAGCACAGTCTCGCGGCCTGCACTTTGTGGACGCACCAGTTTCCGGCGGACAAGACGGCGCCGTGAGCGGCAGCCTAACCGTCATGTGCGGCGGAGACGCTGAGATCATTGAACGCGTCAAACCGATCGCCGATGCTTTTGCCTGTTCGATTCGAAGAATCGGCCCGGTCGGCTCCGGCCAGCTCGCGAAGATGTGCAATCAGATCTGCATCGCCGGTGTTGTTCAGGGGCTGGCCGAAGCCATTGCTTTCGGACAGACGGCGGATATCGATATGCACACCGTGTTGGATGTCATCGGTAAAGGCGCAGCTTCGTCCTGGCAAATGCAGCGCCGAGGCGACACGATGATCGAGGGGAAGTTTGATTTCGGGTTTGCAGTGGATTGGATGCGTAAGGATTTAGGTATCTGTTTAGAACAAGCCCGCAAAACCGGAGCCGATCTTCCTATGACAGCGCTTGTCGATCAGTTCTATGCTGAAGTTCAGAATATGGGCGGAGGAAGATTCGATACTTCTTCTCTCATTCTCCGACTCAACAGAGAACCGAAGAAGTCGTAATCGCTTCTGATAGCGCGAAAGCCTCGGGATTTCCGAGGCTTTCGTGTTTTTGATTTCGAGAAATCGATCAGATCTTCATGATTTCCTGACGATAGAAACGAAGTTCTTCGACGGAGTCATAAATATCGGACAGAGCTTCGTGGCGAGAAGTCTTCTGATATTTCTTCATTACTTCCGGCGCCCAGCGTTTGACACATTCTTTGAAGGAGGAAACGTCGAGGTTGCGGTAATGGAAGAACTGCTCCAGACGCGGTGTCCAGCGGGCCATGAAACGGCGGTCCTGACCGATGGAGTTTCCGCAAAGCGGGCTCTTGCCGGCCGGCACGTACTTCGAGAAGAAATCAATAAAGATTTGAGCAGCTTCGTCTTCCGTGACTTTGCTTTCCAGGCAGCGATTAACAAGACCGCTGCGAGTATGTGTAGCGGTATTCCAGGAGTCCATGCCGGAGAGAATCGCGGCATCCTGGTGGATCGCGACCACCGGCCCTTCAGCAATCACATTGAGCTGAGGATCGGTAATGACAGCCGCCATCTCAAGAATGCGGTTGATCTGGGGCTCTAAGCCCGTCATCTCCAGGTCCATCCAAATCAGATTGTTCTCGTTAAACAGCGGATCTCTTTCGACTGCAAAACCGTTATTGCTCATATCTCTCTCTTTGTATTAATCGATCTTTCGAGGCATTTTAGAACAAACCAAGAAGATCCGAACCGCCGAAACGGCCGGATCCTTTCTTTGCTGCACTCAGCTCAATCTTAATCGTCTTTGTGATGTCCTCTTTTACGTCCGGGGCCGCGATGGTCGTTCCAATCATGACTTTTCGCGGGCCTGGGACAGGCATGCGGACCGCGAGGCGGAGGACGATGGTCCCAGCCAGGGCCTCTGTCATGTTTTGGACGAGCATGTTGTCTTGGCGGGGGAGGAGGCGGCGGGGGAGGAGCGGCATGACGGTAATGCTTGTTGTACCAGCTGCGTTTCACAAAATATACAGGGACGCCGCATGCACCGTATTCCGCGCAGTACCGTCTCCAATGACGACGATGATTATCAGGCACCGTCAGGTAAATCGGAGCACCGGCCAAAGCCGCGCCGATCGCCACAATGGGATTTGCATTCCACAAAGAAGGCGTCACGCCTTGAATCGGGAGAACACCATAGTAGCCGGGTGTGCCTATGCCGACGTTGACATTGACGTGCACACCGGCGTGCGACGGCAAGGAAACAGAAATCGCAAGCAATGAGGAAGCCGCCAAGAGTTTCAGGCTTTGAAAGGAAATCACGATTGACCTCCTTAAGTCTATTAATTACCAAAAATTCAGTATATCCAGAGCCGCTGCTTCGGTGCGATGCTCCGCTCATCTCTGTGCATACTTTGAGCGCAGAGCATCGAGTCCCCTATAATTTTCGGATCAATTTTTAACTTTTTATAACAATGAATTCAGCTGAAGTTTTTGAGATTGTCTTTCTTTTATTTTTATTCGGGAACTTTGTTCTCAAATACTATCTGGACCGACGCCAGGTTCGGTCGATTCAGATCAACCGAGGCGCCGTTCCTGCTGCCTTTGCAGGCAAGATAACGTTAGAGGCCCATCAGAAAGCCGCTGACTACTCGGTTGAAAGAATCAAGTTCGGACAGCTGGCAAGAATCACCGACCTGGGCTTCGTATTAATCGCAACCATAGGAGGGTTGATTCAGTGGATCTACGGCGAAGTTTCCGGATGGCTCGGAGGCGACATTTGGGCGCAGATCGTCATTATTCTCTGTTACGGCTTCCTTTCCTCTTTAATCGACCTGCCCTTCTCTTGGTATTCGACATTCAAGATTGAAGCGAAGTACGGTTTTAACACCACTACGCCGGCTCGTTTTATCAAGGATTTGCTCCTGTCAGCTGTTTTAAGTTTGGTTCTCGGCATTCCTATTCTTGCAGCCGTTCTTTGGATTTGGAATGCTGCAGGGGACTTTTGGTGGTTCTGGGCTTGGCTTGCTTATATTCTCTTCATTCTTGCCGTGCAGTGGATTTACCCGACGTTTATCGCTCCGCTCTTCAACAAATTCACGCCTCTGCCTGACGGAGAACTCAAAACTCGTCTGGAGGGTTTACTCAAAAGAATCGGCTTTGCCTCTAAAGGCCTCTATGTAATGGATGCTTCTAAGCGCAGTGCCAAGGGTAATGCCTACATGACCGGCTTCGGAAGAAACAAGCGCATCGTTTTGTTTGACACACTGCTCAATAAGATGACGCCGGAAGAAACGGAAGCCGTCTTAGCCCATGAGCTCGGCCACTATAAGCTTCGCCACATCTACAAGATGATGGCGTTCAGCTTTGCTTTTTCTCTGCTTTTCTTCTGGATTCTGTCCGTTCTTGCCGACTGCTCCTGGTTCTATGAAGGTTTAGGCGTCACGCTTTCTCACGGTGCAAGCCACGGTGTTGCCTTAATTCTCTTCTCGATCGCCGTACCCGTCTTCTTATTCCCGCTTGCTCCGCTGACAAGCCTTTTTTCCCGCAAGCATGAGTTTGAAGCCGACGCTTTTGCCGTACGCTACAGCAACGGAGGTGCCCTCATTAGTGCATTGGTGAAGCTTTTCTCCGACAATGCGGCTACGCTGACACCTGACCCGTTGTATTCGGCTTTCTATTCTTCCCATCCGGACGCAGCGATCAGAATTGCAACCATTCAGAGCGAAATGAGAAAGTAGTATGAAAGAGCAGGTTTGGTTTAAAGCCCGTGTGATTTCCTCCCACGGCCGCCATAGTTTTGTGGAAAAAGAAGACGGCACAGTGCTCGAAGCAACCCGTAAGGGTAAAAAGGTTGACCTCGCTGTCGGCGACATCGTCGACTGTCTGCAGACCTCGGCCGAGCAGGTCTCGATTCAAAAAATCGAACCGCGCCGCTCCCTGCTCTACCGCAGCGACGAGCTGAGAACCAAACCTCTTGCCTCCAATATTGATCAGGTGGCAGTCGTTTTTGCCACCCGCCCTTCCTACAATCCTCATTTCATTTGGAAGGCCATGCTGGCGGCGGAAACCGCCGACATTCACATTCTGATGATTCGGAACAAGACGGACTTTACAGAAGACGAGCCGGAAGTCCGACCGTTCATTAACCAGCTAAAAGAGCTCGGAGCCGAGGTTGTAGAAGTTTCTGCGACCAAGGATCCCGAAGGCACGGTTAAGACGCTGGAGCCGCTTTTTGAAGGCAAGGTGACGCTGTTAATCGGTCAGTCAGGCATGGGCAAATCCACGATCTTGAATTTGCTGGTTAAAAACGCCGATCAAAGGACTCAGGAATACTCGGTTGCTTTAAATCTCGGCAAGCAGACCACGACTGCCGCCCGCTGGTTCAACTATGAAGGCGGCGCCATTGTCGACTCTCCGGGTTTCCAAGAATTCGGTCTCTCGCATCTGACGCTAAACGACATCATGCGCGGGATGCCCGAGATCAGAGATCGCGTGGAATACTGCCGGTTCACGAACTGCCGCCATTTGAATGAACCGGGATGCGCTGTTAAGGCTTCTGTAGAGAAAGGTGAGATCGATCCCGATCGCTACGCCTTCTACAAAGAGCTGGCTGAAAAAGCCATTGCAGCAGAAAAGAACAATTATTGAGTTAACAATCAGAATCTTTGAGCCGGCCGAGTCCGGCTTTTTCTTTGCCCAAAAGAAGCCATCCTCGCACGAGCGGTTCTATCCTAAAAGTAGGCTAAAGGTCACATCAGAATTCTACGGACTGACCTTTAGCTGAGTCTGCGGCTTATCTTCAAACCCCGGTATCCCCAGCAAGGTAAAGAACAATCGGTCACGTTTCGTATCGCTGCTTCTTTGTGTGACGGTCCCGTCATCGCTCCTCAGGCTCGTCAATTCAATGCAGTCGAACCAGTCGATTAAACTTTGCATCGATTGTTTTTTCAGCCAT
>ENA-OPNB01002105-OPNB01002105.1-human-gut-metagenome-genome-assembly--contig:-NODE-2105-length-12154-cov-2.280023_pt1 | contig 12154 bp, 10 predicted proteins | sample MGYA00241528_ERZ501754 | MGnify/ENA primary metagenome ERZ501754 (study PRJEB25962, sample SAMEA2042646) | human gut metagenome | biome: human gut; feature: human-associated habitat; material: faeces... | reverse complement strand
ACCGGCTGGTTAGAAATGCCGCATTTTTTGAACAGAATGTTCCATAGGCATTCCACCAGAAATCTGCATGTAATGCTTCCTATCATATTACTTATTGCAAAAGGTCCGATACTTATATGTTATTCTACGCTTCGACCGTGCGCTCTCCCGACTTGATCTCGTCCAGGATTTCCGCCACAGCTTCGCGCTCGTCAAAATGATATTTTACACCCTTGATCTCCTGATAATCCTCATGCCCCTTGCCGAGCAGCACGATCATATCTCCCGGCTTTGCATGTGTCATGCAGTAGGCGATTGCCTCCTTGCGGTCGTCGATCTCGATATATTTTCCGTTGCTTTTTGCCAGACCGACCTTGATGTCGGCATTGATGTCGCGGATTTCTTCATCGCGCGGATTATCGCAGGTCAGAACGCACAGATCTGCAAGTTCTCCGGTCACCTCGCCCATATCGTAGCGTCTTAACTTGGAGCGGTTGCCACCGCCTCCATAGACACAGATCAGGCGCTTCGGATGGTACTCTAAGAGTGTCGTCAGAACGCTTCTCGTGCTCACCTCATTGTGCGCATAATCGATAATCAGCGAATAATCCTTCGAGACCGGAAGGATCTCCACACGCCCTTTGACCTGAACCTTCTCAAGTCCGTCGAGCACTGCCCGGTCCGGAATACCGGCAAGGTTGCACACCAGCATCGTCACCATCGCATTGTACACAGAAAACCTGCCCGGAATATGCACTTTTACCTTGCAGTCCATGCAGCCGCTCACGGTAAAATGCATGCCGAGTCTGCCGCCCTCGTTGATATAACCGATGTCCGACGCAAACAGATCCACCACCTGGTCTTTCACATCATTTCCCTCTGCGGAAAATGTGCGCACCTGACAGGTGTGTCCCTTTAAAATCTCCTCCCAGTGAGGATCATCCGCATTGACGATGCCGACACGGCACTGCCGGAACAGAAGACTCTTGCAGTACAGATACTCCTCGAACGACTCATGCTCCGCCGGTCCGATGTGATCCGGGGAAAGGTTGGTAAATACGCCGTAATCAAACAAGATGCCCGCCGTGCGGTCCAGCTTCAATCCCTGTGAGGACACCTCCATAACCACATACTCGCATCCGGCTTCCACCATAGCCGCAAACATCCGGTGAAGTTCATAGGACTCCGGCGTCGTATTTTTCGATGGGATGTGCTCATCACCGATCATCGCGCCGATCGTTCCGATCAGTCCGACCTTCTTCCCCGCCATCTCAAGCACGCTCTTGATCATGTAAGTTGTCGTCGTCTTTCCTTTTGTACCTGTAATGCCGATCGTGACCAGCTTACGGTCCGGATGTCCGAACAACGCCGCCGACATGTAGGCAAGCGCACGTCTGGCTGATTCCACTTGAATGACCGTGATTTGATCCGGAATCTGCTGCGCCTCATCGGCACGCTCGACAACGATCGCCGACGCACCCTTTTTCACCGCATCCGGGATGTATTTATGTCCGTCCGTCACAGCTCCCACCATGCAGACAAACACCGTTCCTTCTGTAATCTTCCGGGAATCATAGATGACATCCCGCACATCGACATCCATGCTTCCCGAGAGACACTCGTATTTGAATTCACTGCAAAGTTCCCTTAACTTCATTTTATCTCCATTCCTGCGCCACAATCGCGCATCTTATGCACTGCTGCTTATCTGCGCCTCTTATCCGATGATGTGTGACGCGTCGATTTCCGACTCGAATACCGTGTGGGAAGGTCCCGTCATGAACAGATGATTCGTCTTCTCATCCCACTCGATGAAAAGCGGTCCGCCGATCTGCTCGACCGTCACTTTCCGGTCTGTCCGTCCGGTGAGGACGCCTGCCACAACCGCCGTCGCACAGCCTGTCCCGCATCCGATCGTCTCGCCGGTTCCTCTCTCCCACTCGCGGATCTTGATGTAATCCTTCCGCACAAATTCCACGAATGTCACATTCGTCTTATTCGGGAAAATGGATGTCATATGTTCAATCGTCTTTCCATAGCCTTCCACATCCAGATCTGCCACAGAATCCACATACATGGCGCAGTGCGGATTCCCCCAGGATACCGCCGTGATGTGGAATGTCCGGTCAAGCACCTGCACCGGCTGCTCCACGAACTCGGGCAGCTCCGTGACTACCGGAATCACTGCGGTGGACAGTCTCGGCTCACCGATGTCCGCGCGGATATTCGATACCAGCCCGTCGGTCACGGTGAGGGTCAGATGCTGCATTCCGCCAAGTGTCTCGATCACAAGATCTGTCTTGTCCGTCAACCTGTGATCGTATACATATTTTCCGACGCTGCGCAGAGCGTTGCCGCACATTTCCCCCTCCGTACCATCCGGGTTGAACATCCGCATACGGAAGTCCCCTTTCTCGGACGGACAGATCAGTACCATTCCGTCCGAACCGATTGCAAAATGACGGTCACTGACAAACCGCGCCAACTCCGGCAGATTCTTTAATTCTTGATGAATCGCATCAATATACACATAGTCATTGCCAAATGCCTGCATCTTTGTAAATCGCATCTTCTCACCAATCTCCTTTATCAGCCGTTCATTGCGCGATCCAGATCGGCAATGATATCCTCTACGTTCTCAATTCCCACTGACATGCGAAGGAAGCAGTCGGTGATACCGAGCTTCTCCTTGATGTCTGCCGGCGTGTCCTCATGTGTCTGTGTCGTCGGATATGTGATGAGAGTCTCCGTTCCGCCGAGACTCTCCGCGAACATAATCATGTCTACGCCCTTTAAGATCTTCTTCACTGTCTCAAAGCTATCCACGGTGAAGGAAATCATACCGCCGAATCCCGTGGTCTGCTTTCTCGTCACCTCATAATCCTTGTGATCCGCAAAGCCGACATAGTAGACTTTTTTCACCTTCGGCTGTGTGCGGAGCCACTCGGCAACCTTCATCGCATTTTCATTGTGACGATCCATGCGGACTGCCAGCGTCTTGATTCCGCGCAGCACCAGCCAGCTGTCCAGCGGCGCGAGCTGACTTCCGTGGGACTTCATATGAATATGGATCTGATCGGCGATCTCCTCGTTGTCTTTTATTACCACAATGCCAGAGATGGTGTCGTTGTGTCCTCCCAGATATTTTGTGGAGCTGTGTGTGACAATATCCGCGCCAAGCGTAAGCGGCTTCTGGAAATACGGGGTCAGAAACGTGTTATCCACCACCGTGAGTGCATTCACGCTCTTTGCGATCTCAGAGACTGCGTGGATGTCCGCCACCTTCATCATCGGGTTCGTCGGTGTCTCAATGAAAAACATCTTCGTATTCGGCCGGATCGCCGCCTTCACCTCATCCAGATCCGACATGTCTACATAGGTATGCTCAATACCGTATTTTCCAAAAACATCCCCAATAATGCGGAAGGTTCCGCCGTAAATATCATCCGATAAAATGACGTGCTCGCCCGGATTCAACAGGGAAAAGACAGCCATGTTTGCCGCCTGTCCGCTGGAAAATGCGAATCCCTTGATTCCGCCCTCAAGAATTGCCATCGTGCGCTCTAATTCCTGTCTGGTCGGATTCTCGAGACGGCTGTATGCAAAGCCGGTCGACTCGCCAAGCTCCGGATGGCGGAATGTCGCTGCCTGGAAGATCGGCATGCTGACTGCTCCGGTGAGCGGTTCCGTTCCCAGCGCGCCGTGCACGGCCTTGGACTCAAAGTGCAGATTTTCCTTTGTATCAAAATCGGTATAATTACTGAAATTTTTCATGTTATTTCCCTCCATCTGTTTGGACATGCGTTTCCTCATATACATCTATTATACAAAACACTTTTTATAATATATAGTCTCAAAGTGCTTTTTATATTGCAAAAAGTGCTTTTTTATAATACAGTAATAGAAAAAGGAGGACGCACGCGATGCCGGAATACAAAAAGGTCGGATACTTAACCACCAGCTTTAAGATGTTTCATTTAAAAGATACTTCCCGCCGGGAGTTTCACTACCACTATCACGATTTTCACAAGATCCTGATTCTTCTCGGCGGTGACGTGACCTACTGTATTGAGGGGCGCACCTACCAGCTTGCCCCGGGCGACATTGTCCTGGTCAATGCCGGGGAAGTACACAAACCCGAGATCCACTCGGATCTTCCCTACGAGCGCATCATTTTATATGTCTCCCCGGATTTTCTTACGGAGTACGCCGGGGAAGACTGCGATCTCTCCTTCTGCTTCAAGCAGGCGTACCGCGAGCAGGCACACATCCTCCGTCTGCAGGATTCCAAGGGCGGCAGGCTCGGCGCCTCCATCCGCGCGCTGGACGCCTCCTTAAACGACGACGACTATGCGGCTGCGCTGCGCCACCGGCTTTTATTCCTGGAATTTATGATTCAGCTCAACCGCGCCGCCCTGCACCACCACATTGAATTCGTGGGAGACTCCGCTTCCAACGAGAAGATTCTCTCGATTCTCACCTATCTAAACGATCATCTGACCGAGGATCTCTCGATCGATGACCTGGCCTCCCGCTTTTACTTAAGCCGCTCCTACCTGATGCACACGTTCAAGGAGCAGACCGGCTACACCATCGGCGGCTATCTGCTTACCAAGCGGCTGTTCCTCGCCAAAGAGCTGATCGCCGCCGGCACGCCGATCACGGAAGTATGCTATTCCTGCGGCTTTCAGAATTACTCGACCTTCTCGAGAGCATACAAAAAAAGCTTTGGGGAATCCCCGAGGGATTACCGCCAAAGCCTTTAAGCCATGCCCGCAGAGCGGGCTATGTTCACAGAGCGGACTATGCTCACAGAGCGAGCTACGCTCGCTCTGATATCTCATTCATGAGTGTAGGTATCATCTGTTTCTTACGTGAGATAATGCCGTCCAACCGGATGCCATCCGCATCCTCCTGCTTCTTGAACGCATGCGCCAGAATTTTTCCGGCATCCTCCCCCGCAAATATAATCTTGGAAGATTCCTCCAAAATATCCGTCAGCATGACATATACCATATTTAAACGCTTCTCGCCGAGCACCTGCGGCAGGAACGGGCGGAGCTGTTCTCCGATCTGTTCTAATTCCTCTCCGCTCATGGCGCTGATCTGGGCAACACCGAAATCACAGTCTTCCGTGTGGAAAATCTTAAAATCCTGATAGAAAATCTCTTCGGTCGTCTTGTTCTTGAAATCACTTCCGGCGCGGAACATTTTCTTCGCATGATCCTCAATATCCACATCCGCAATCTCTGCGAGCCGCTTTGCAACGCTCTTGTCAAGCGGCGTGCAGGTCGGTGAGCGAAACATCAGCGTGTCGGAAATGATCGCCGAGAGCAAAAGTCCCGCGATCTCTTTCGGAATCTCCACCCTCTGTTCCTGATACATCTGATAGATAATTGTCGAGGTACAGCCGAGCGGCTGATTCCGGAAATAAACCGGCGATACGGTCTCTAAGCTTCCCAGTCTGTGATGGTCGATGATCTCTAAGATCTCCGCCTCTCCGATTCCGTCCACCGCCTGTGACTTCTCGTTGTGGTCGACAAGAATGATCTGTTTTTTCTGCATATTCATGAGGTTACGTCTGGAAATCATTCCGACGTAGTTGCCGTTTGAGCCGAGCACCGGGAAATCTCTGTGGCGCACCCGCGACATGACATCCTTGACGTCGTCCACATAATCGTCAATGTCAAACGTGACGAGCTCCCGTCTGGTCATGTACTGCTTGATCGGCATACTCTGATTGATCAGACGCGCCACGGAAAATGTGTCGAACGGCGTTGTGATAATCACGCAGTCCCGCTTCTCCGCAAGCTTTTTGACTTCTTCCGCCCCCTCGAGACCTCCGCCGATGATGATGCAGCTCGCGTTCGACCGGATCGCCTGCATCTGCGCCTCCTCGCGGTCGCCTAGGATCACCAGATCGTCATCCTCGATATAATCCGCCATGTATTCCGGGTTGGAGGTTGCAATCACAACTTTTCCGCGCACAAAATGTGCATGCTCATTCCCGGCGTAGACCTCACCGTCGATCGTCTCCGCAATCGTCTTGTACTGTGTGCGCGCTTTTGAGAGCACGCAGTTGTCCAGCACGTCCATGTAGGACGTCGCAATATCCTTGGTGACGATCACACCTTCCAGCTTGCCGAACTGATTGGTGACCGGAAGCGTTACAACCTCCAGCTTTTTCATCAGCTCCCATGCCCGTTTCAGCGAAATCTGATTGCTGACACCGGCCGTCTTGCGGATATTGATATCCTTGATCTGTGCACCGGCATAGGTCACAAGCGGCGGTTCCTCCACGCCAAAGCGCTCTAACACGTAGCGGGTCTCCTCATTCACCGCGCCCGCACGCTTTGCCACATAAGTCTTCTTGTCCCCGCTCTGGTTTTTCAGATATGCATAAGAAATCGCGGCGCATATCGAATCCGTATCCGGATTCTTATGCCCCACGACCCACACTTTCTTTGATTCTGTACTCATATGATCTTCTATTCCTTAAAGCTAAAAATTAAACACACCGAGAGAATACAGGATGAATCCGATCAGAACAACAAAGTTCAGAATTGCAAACCAGGAAAGACATTTGACATATCCCTTCACCGATCCGACTCCCTGCTCCATCTCGTCCATCTTTTCGATCTTGGAATCAAATTCGTTGAACAGATCCTGAATGTTGCGGTAGCACTTCACGTTCTCCGAATGTACCTTCTCGGAGAGATCTGTCTTGATGGATTCCAGCTGTGCTGTCGCATTCTCAAGCAGCGCCTTGACCTCGGCGATCTGTCCCTCGGAAAGCTTCTTGTTCGCGATTGCCTGCTCCTCCAAAAACTGCTTGTTTGTCGCAAGCTGCTCCTCGGAAAGCTTTTTATTTGCAGCAATCTGATCCTCATTCAGCTTGCGGTTCGATGCAAGCTGCTCCTCGCTCGCACGCTTTACCTCCGCAACCTGCCCCGAGATGCTTGTCTCAATCTCGGTCATCTTCGCTGTCACACGGTCTGCCAGATCATCGACCTTCTTCGTGAACTCTGTCACGATCTTGTCAGCTTCCTCCTGGCGCTCCACCAGAATGTGCTGCCACTCCTCGGCCTTGCCTTCCCGCTCGTTGACAATCGACTGCAGTTCCTGTACTTTATTCTCCTTCGCTGCAAGCAGATCCTGCAGCTGTTTCGCCTTCTCACGAAACTCGTCGATCTGACTTAATAAGAAATCTTCCTTTTCCACTTCTGTCTGTATCCTTTCCCGTTCCTGCGTGCTCTCCCCGGTCTCTAAAACCCTGGTCTCCCGAACCTTATTATTGCTCTCGCGCTTCGGGTGTGTCTTATATCCCTCCGCCCGTTCCGGCTCTCCTGCAGGTCTTCCTTGTCTGGGGTGAATCTGCGCCAGTAAAAGCTGAAACAGGTTTGCCATAAACGCTTCCTCCCTTTGTGTCTTCCGAACAAAAAACACCTATGGGTATTCTATCATTATCATTTTTCTTTGTAAAGCAGGAAAAAGCAACCGCCTCCCGCTCACTCTTTCCGGCGGAAAAGCAATGGTGTCTCCGCCGCCAGCATTGCCAGCCATCCGATCAGGTAGGCAACCGGCAGTGCCACAATTCCAAGTTTCATGGAAAATACCAGCGGAATGGCTGCCGCCACCCGCACTCCCATGTTGATAAAACTGCTGCTGAGCGTCACCTTGAGGTCGCCCATTCCGCGAAAATATCCCTGAATCCCGTTTGTGGCCGCCGGCAGAAAATACATCACCGCAATCGCATGCAGATAGATCACTCCCAGGGAGATCACCTCCTCATCCGTCACAAACAGCTTCATCAGCGGACGCGCAAACACAAAGCAGACCACACAGATAAAGAGCGCATAGATCATCTCGATCCACAGCCCGCAACGGAATCCCTCCCGGATCCGCTCCTTTTTGCCGGCACCTTTGTTCTGTGCCAGCAGCGCGGTCATCGCATGGGCGATATTCTGCTCCGGAGTGTAGGCAAAATCATCAATGCGGTTTACGACTGCAAACGCCGCCATGACAGAGATTCCCATTGTATTGACAATCGCCTGGATTCCGATCTTGCCGAGCTGTACCGTCGCCTGCTGCATGGCGCTCACCCAGCCAAACTGCACCGTCTTATAAAATAACCTCCGGTCAAACACGCGCCACTTGCGCCCCAGGCAGAGAATCTTTACCTTTTTCTTAATATATAGCCCGCACAGCAGACAGCAGAGTGCCTCGCTTAGCACCGTCGAAAAGGCACATCCGTTGCTGCCCCAGCCTAGCACCACCACGAAAAACAGGTCTCCCGCCACATTGAGTGCAGCGCTGATCATCAGAAAATAAAGCGGCGATCTGCTGTCGCCAAGTGCCCGCAATGTGCTCGCATAAAAGTTGTAAATAAACGTAAAGATCAGTCCGCAGAAAATAATGCGGAGGTACCCCGTAGCAATCGGAAGCACTTCCTCCTGCGTCCTTATCAGCCGAAGCAGCCACGGCGTCAGAAAAACGCAGACGGCTGAAAGCAGGACGGAAAACATCAGCCCGCCGATCATGGTCGAACTGATCTGCCGCTCCAGGACATCATAATCCTTTGCGCCGTAGTGCATTCCCATCAGAACGCCTGCTCCCATGCACATGCCACTGATAAACAGAATCGCAAGCGTCATCAGCGGACTGCTCGTACCGACCGCGGCAAGCGCCGTCTCCCCCACAAATTTTCCGACAATCATACTGTCGACCGCATTGTAGAAAAGCTGAAACAGATTTCCGAGAACAAGTGGAATTGTAAAACCTACCAGAAGAGGCGGTATCGCTCCTTCCGTCATATCCTTTGTCATTGCAGATGCCTTTCTATCTTTTGTTATTCTGCTTCAGAATGTGTATGATCCTTCCCTCATAATACACCGCAATCGCTGCAATCAATACCACGATAATCAGGCTGTATCCCTGTTTTAATTCTTTCCCGAGCGCATCACAGACGCTGGTGAATAAAAGTCCCTCCACAAAGACAAGCTTGACCATCCGAACCATCCGAAGCGTATACTGTCTGATCTTACCGCTGCATACCTCCCTTGTCAATCCGTTCACACGTTCCGGGTAGACGGCAAGGAGGGTCAGACCCACATATACCAGAATCATAAACACAAGATTCATCATCAGGTTCACCGGATTGACGTGGAACGCGATCCCGTAATAGATCTGTAACCCGAGATAGGCGATCGCCGATACGATACCGACTGCCTCAATGAGCATCACCTGCCATGTCATCTCATTCTTTTTCATATGTCTCACACCTCCTTTTCCCTCTCTTTTTCTTACAGCAAAAGTTCCTGCGCCCAGCACTGTGTCAGCCGCTCTAAATTCCATGCGGCATTGGCAGGACTCGTAGACGGCAGCTTCTTTACTTCCGGCATCTCCGCGGTCAGACAATATTTAGAAAACAGGCGGTACGCCGTATCCCCGTTGGCGCAGATGCGCCGGATGTCCGCCGTCTTTAAGATCACTTCCATGTCATTCGCCGTCACATTGCGGATCGAACTGTCCGATGATCCTGCAATGTCACAGGAGGCAATGACATCCCACAGCGCAATATGGTGTTCTAACAAAAACGCCTTTTTCTGCGGAATCGTCTCCGGCAGCGTATCCTCAAAGACCGCTGCCAGCACTTTCCAGAAACGGTTCTGCGGATGACCGTAATAAAACTGCTGTTCTCTCGACTTTACAGACGGAAAGGATCCCAGAATCAGAATCCGGGATGCATCGTCATAAACAGGTCCAAACGTATGTGTCACATGCGTATATTCCATTCTCTTACACCAAAACGGCATCAGTGCAGACCGCACTGATGCCCTCTTCCCTCTCTATTACTGATAATCTGCCACATTGGAACTGTCCACCTTCTCGAACGGTACCCAGACGTAAAGTCCGTCGTCCGACAGGCCTTCCATTCCCTGCGTCGTTCCTCCGGAACCGAGTGCGATTGCCGCCTTGACAGCCGCCTCACCCTGTCCGCTTCCCGACTGGTATACGGTAAATGCCATATCCCCCGCCTGGATTGCCGCACAGCCATCTGCTGTCGCGTCAATTCCAAGAACCGGTACTCCCGATATGCCATTCTTCTTGCAGGAATCGATGACTCCAAGCGCCATGGTATCATTGTTGCATACCACCGCATCAAACTGCTTGCCTGTCTGCAGGAACAGATCGAAATAATCTTCTGCAATTCCCTGCTCCCAGTCTGCGTTATCCTCAAACACGACGTTGATCTTCTTGCCGGATGCCTTAAGCGTATTTTTGAACTCCTCGGATCTTCCCTTGGTTGCGGAATGATTCTTCGGTCCCTTTAAGAGTACCACATTGATCTCGTCCTTGTCACTCATCTGATCCAGAATATATTCTGCCTGGTATTGTCCGGCAACTCCCTCATCCGATCCTACATAAATGTATTTGTCCGGTTCCAGCACCGATGCATCCGGACAGCTGTTGTAAAATACAATCGGAATATCTCCCGCCAGCGCTTCCAGTTCCAGCGCAGTGTCCGCATCGACCGGTCCACACATGATCGCATCATAATCTTCCGCAACCGCCTGTTTAATCTGCGCTACCTGGTTCTCAATGGAGTTCTCCGCATCGTACACCACGATCTCTGCTCCACTCGCCTCCGCTGTCTTCTTTGCCGCATCGATCAATGTATTACGGAACGCATCTGCCTGTGACAGTGATACATAGATCTTCACTCCCTTGCCATTCACCGCGGTATCTCCTCCTGTGCTGCCCGCCTGACAGCCTCCGAGGCACGTCACTCCCAGCGCAGCCACGAGTGCTGCACTCATCAATCTCTTCATATCTGATACCCCCCCTTAAATGCGAAACAGCTTAACCTGATCTGCCAGCTGTATGGATGACTCTGTCAGGCTTCTGGATTCTTTTGCCACATTCTCGCTATTCTCTGCAATTCCCTTTGCCTGTGTCAGCATCGACTCCGATGTTGCAAGAATCTCATCCGAACTTGCCGCCTGCTCCTCGGAAATTGCAGCAACGTTGGTCGCCACTTCATCTACCTGGTTGATCTTGTCCACCATCTGGTCGATCAACGCGCTTGTCTGCTGAATATTATCATAAATCTTGTCAAAGGTATCGATTGCCGTATGAATCAATCCACTGCTCTCATTGATATTGTCGGCGCTGTCGCCTGCCTGACGCACTGCATCCGCCACAAGTTCATTGACCTCATGGATGAGCTTTGAAATATGCTCTACCGATGCGGTACTGTTGCTTGCAAGCGTTCCGATCTCAGAAGCGACGACTGCGAATCCTCTTCCTGCCTCGCCCGCTCTCGCTGCCTCAATGGAAGCGTTTAAGGACAGGAGGTTGGTCTCCTCCGCAATATTTCCGATCAGCTGTACAATCTCAACAATCTCACCGGATGCCGTACCCACTTTATTTACCGCCGCTTCCAGATTCTGGATAGAGGTGCGGATATTCTCAAGCGCCTCGCCGACATGCTCCATATCCTCGCGTCCCTTCTGGGATACTTCGACAGTCTCACGCATCTTGTTGCCGACATTCACGCTGTCGTCCTTCGTGTCCGCAACCACGCCGGCAAGCTTGGTCGCATTGTCTGCAATCTCATTGACGGAAACGGACAGCTGATCCACCGTCATATTCAGTTCGCTCATGGACTGGGACTGGACATTCGCCGCCGACTGCATCTCTCGGGACACACTGTCGCTCGCATCTGCCTGCGTTCCCAGTTTTCCGGAAATGTCTCCCATGGACGCAATCATCTGCTTCATGGATGTGATGAAGCGCTCCACACTGCGGCTCATAAGCGCAATCTCATCATTGCCGCTGCTCTTGACCGATACGGTAAAGTCGCCGTCCGTCATCGCCCTGATGACGTTCGTCAGCTTGCGGACAGGTGCGATCACAACGTGCGTTGTGCGCTCAATTACCACACACAGAATCAAAATGGAGATCACACTGATCAGAATCATCAGATTCCTGAGGTTCGCAAGGTCTGCCAGTACAATGCTGGTCGGAATATAGGAAACCAGAATCCAGTTGGTTCCGGATACCTCCTTGAACACGGTCATATTGCCGTCCAATGTGGAAAAGCTGTAATCACGATCCGCAATCTTCGCTGCTACGCTCTGCTCGAATACACTGCTGCCGTCGCTGCCGAGCG
>ENA-OPNB01002085-OPNB01002085.1-human-gut-metagenome-genome-assembly--contig:-NODE-2085-length-12275-cov-6.328232_pt1 | contig 12275 bp, 14 predicted proteins | sample MGYA00241528_ERZ501754 | MGnify/ENA primary metagenome ERZ501754 (study PRJEB25962, sample SAMEA2042646) | human gut metagenome | biome: human gut; feature: human-associated habitat; material: faeces... | reverse complement strand
CCCGGTTGCTTTTTGTAAGCGTATCACCTATGACATGGTTATACAACCACTTTTTTTATTCTTCCGATTTCATAGAAATTTTAGAGTTTTTTTATTGTTTTTTCCCGGGGTCAGGCACCGGATCAGTCTTCTTCTCTTTCAGATCAGCCTTCAAAGTGTCAATGTTGGCGGTGATGGATGCAATCTCAGCAGTCAGGGAAGTGATATATTCCCGCTTCTCTGCAATCTGGGATGCGTAGTCGGTATGGGTAGTTTTGGGACGATTTTTGCTGTCTTTTGTTCTGGGCATAGGTGATAACCTCTTTCCTTTTATAGTGGTTTAAGTATAGCACTGTGTTGGGGGTGAGGGCAATATTAACCTAACGGAACCCATTCCTCAAAAATTCTAAGCCTACAGTATGTTCCATTTTTTTCCAGATGTTCTCTTACATCCTTCCATAAATCATGCACTCTCTGCATTTCAGCTTGTCCTTCTGGTTCAAGTCCAAGACGCCACGGGATTTCTTCTTTTGAAATTTCTGGAATTAATTCATCTTGTTCCTTTATCACCATCTCATAAAGTTCCTGCAGTCTTTCACTTTGTGCAAGCTCGTAAATATTTTCCGTCTTAGCAAAAAACATTGACAAAGAAGTTTCAAAGGAATTTATCATTTGAAATGCCAATTTTTCTACTTCTTCAAAAAATTCTTTTTTTATTTTTTTCCCATCGGCCGAACAAACTTGGCCATCTTCACACCATATGCCAAGATTTTGTAATCGAGTCAAAGCTGCTGATAGCATTCTATATGCTCTTAGTTGATAAGGCAAATGCGATTTGTGTCCATAATCTGAAATTGTATTTTTATTCCACATTCGTTCCATTCCAGAATAGTTCCAAGTATATAGTAAATAAACCGCAAAAATAGACATTGCTAGTTCTTCTTTTAAATCATCAGCACCTATCTCTAAAATATTCGAAGGTGCTTCTAGGAAACGAATACCTAATAACCAACAAATAGCCTGATTATCAGCCTCATCTTCTTCCGTAATTTGAACATCTGGATTGTTTGCATATTCTGGATCTGCCACCTTTAAATCCAAATGCCCACCCCCAATGTGTGCCAATTCATGATATAAGAGCATTTGAATTGCTTCACTAAAAATCATGCCCGGAATATCATGTCTCGTGTCAAATTTCTGTTCAAATGGAGGCAGGCGGTATATAGGTGCTCTATACTGATGTGTGATGTACTTATGCCCATCCAATTCAACATATGTTTGGGGATTATCATCAAACACAGTAACTATAAAATTCATAAAGGCCTTTAAGAATGCCACATCAAATTCAATTATATATTTGGAATTAGACTGCTTATCATAACTATTTACTTTAGTTTTTGGATAAAGGCTTTCTATTGAAAAGGCTTCTAATTTTAAGCGCAGTTGCACATACGGAATTTTTTTACATCCTGCTAATAATTCTCCAGTATACGGATTCACCATAGCCGAATTATAAGTGTACCGTATATGTTCAAGTTCATATGCCAGCCAAAGATATTCCGGATTATCATATGATGTCAATTCGTCTTCATGCGGCAACTTAAACCCCTGCTCATCATTCAAATGTTCCAAGAAACTCTTTAATTTATTCTTGAAGTTATCAGACATGTATACCCAGCATCTCGAATATTCATCTTCATTTTCTTCCAGCTTTGCAAGTGGGGATTTAAAATAGAAATCTTGTCTTTCGGCCGTTCCCCTATAGGTGCTATCGTTTTCACACATACTTGCACCTCCCAAATTTTCTCTTTCACATCTTCGCCGATCATAGACCGTTGCCTGCTGCTCACCACGAAGAGGTATGTGATTATTCGAGCAGCGTAGGGAGCTGTCGCTCCCAGTATATCACAGTTCCATATCTTTTTACAGACGTTTTCTTATCTTCATTATCCCCCAGTAGAATACACCGCCGAGCACTCCACCGACTGTGTTGTAGAAGATGTCTGAGAGCTGAAACGTACCCAAGCGAAGCAATAACTGCAGCATCTCAATACTTACCGAAAAGATAAATGCTATCTTACCGCTTTGCCACAGTATCTTCTTCCAGCTGTTTCCTATCTTCTCTCCAAATGTCCACAGCACTATTGCTGAGAACGGTACCATCATGATCACGTTCTCAATACACTCGGTGGTCAGCTTCTGCTCGCCGTTCACGGTCTCCCAGATGCCCCATCCACCCATAACGTCAGATAACGGGTTCATCCACAGATTTCGGTTCAGTAGCGTTCTGAACAAGATCATCGATGTCACAAAGTCCAGTAAAAACAGTTTCCGAAAGAACACGCTCTCTTTGAACTTCTGATACCATATCCTTTTTTCCCGGGGTCAGGCACCGGATACCGTTTGAGATACCTTTAACAGTTCCAGCATCACCTGGTAATCCATCTCCTCTTCAAATATTGCTGTTCTTCTCACTCCACGGTGCATCAGATGATAAAGTGCACCCGGAAACCATATTCTCCTGTACCGTTGCGTGGGTAATGTATCAGAAGTTCTGTAACGCTCTGCCTTATTTCCGCCAGGAAAAAGACTGGAAACAGTATGGCGCATCCATCACCAGGGCAACAATGGCAAACTGGGTGATCCAGAATTCGGAAGCATTTTTCACGCCAATGTATGAATACTTTCACCGGAAGCTTCTGGAACGGGAATTCGCAATGGCAGATGAAACTCCGCTGCAGGTACTTCATGAACCTGGACGCCGTGTCCAGACCAAGTCCTACATGTGGCTGTTCCGAAGTGGGGAAGACGGCTCACCGCCGATCATCCTTTATAAATACTCGGAAACCCGGGCCGGGGACAATGCCGTGGATTTTCTCCAGAGTTTCAGAGGGTACCTGATGTGTGACGGTTACAGCGGGTATAACAAAGTGCCGGATGCAAAACGCACGGCCTGCTGGGCGCATATCAGAAGATATCTGACGGATGCCATTCCCAAAGGAAAGGAACTGGATTATACACAGCCTTCCGTACAGGGTGTGATGTATATCAACCAGCTCTTTCATCTGGAAGATGTCATTAAGGCAAAGCATACTTCCTTCGACGCTATCAGAAAGGCTCGTCTTGAGAAAGAAAAGCCGGTAGTAGAAGGCTTTTTGTCGTGGCTTGACCGGCAGGCACCTGTCCGTGGAAGCCGAATGGAAAAAGCCGTTACTTACATTCAGAACCGCCGTTCCTGTCTTATGACTTATCTCGAAGATGGCCGGTGCAGCTTTTCCAATAATCTCAGTGAAAATGCGATCCGCCCATTTACGGTTGGGCGCAAGAACTGGCTCTTCTGCGACACTCCTAACGGAGCGCAGGCCAGTGCCATTGTATACTCGATGGTAGAAATGGCAAAGGCGAATGGAGTAAATGTCTATCACTATCTTACCTATCTGTTAGAGAAAATGCCTACAGATAAGACAAGTGATGAGGAACTGGAACTTCTGGCACCATGGAACCAAAATGTCAAAGCGGAAATACAGCACCGTGTAAACAATACAAATCAATCGGATGTGAATTGTCAAGGTACTCCGGCTACTGAAAAGTAGCCGGTTGATTTTTTACTATGGCTGAAATTTAAGCGCTTACGAATGAACGCACCGTTTGGCCGGAATTTGCAGGCTGCCGCCTAGCAAAAAATATTTGCTAATGCGACAGCCCCTTTTTCTTTTATTCTTCCGATTTCATAGAAATTTTAGATTTTTTTTATCCTTTTTTCCCGGGGTCCCTTTTTTCCCGGGGTCAGGCACCTGATATTCCCGTATACAGGCGGTCAGAGAGCCGCCGCAGGGCGAAGGACGAGCCCCAGAAGTTGCGGAACTTCCGAGTACAGTCAAGGGTGGTGGAATTGTAGTAAATGTGCGAGTGGATATGCTTCTTGTCCGTGTGGGTCGTGACGATGAAAGCGTGGCGGCCCTTCGTCCAGCGCATAGCCAGCTCATAGCTTACCCGGTTTGCTTCTTCCGGGGTGATCTCTCCGGGATAGAAGGACTGGCGGATCTGATAGCACAGCACATCCTCGCCCTTCTTTTGCTCCCGGCCCGTCATAGCCTTGTAGCTGGCCTTCGCCCAAAAAAACTCGGCGGCCACCGTGGCCGGGTCGCACTCATAAGAGGATATGTATTTCCCGCTCCCGGTCTTTTCGGGATTTTTTCCATAGTCCAAACAGTCACGGATCGCCTCGGCTATGCTTTCCCCCTCGTTAGCGTGGCGTTGCAGTAAGGTGGTCGTTGCCAGAAAAAATCCCTCCCTTCATAGGAAACGACGGCCCCGCCGGGCTGCCGTCTGTGTCGCTTCGGGCCAAGTTGTCCCGAAGCGGTCAGCTTGTGATGAATTGCCGCAGAGACAGGTTTAAGATGTTCAGCCCCGTAATGACAGCGCCCGCCACCGCCTGCAAGCCGAAGGGGGAAAGCAGGAACGCAATTCCCAGATAAACAATGCCGCCCACCGGGTAGCTGATGAAGAACAGCCCCACGCCCAACAGGGCCATGATGCCCGAGACCGCCGTCAGGAGGAAGGAGGACAGGGAGAATAAAAACAACAGGACGGCCACAAGGACGGTCAGGAACAGGGTCAGCGGTGCAGCAATCAGTTTAAGTATCAGTCTCATATTTTTTAGCCCCTTTCTATCAGCTTTCTATCTATATTTTACCATGCGGGCGCAGGGGCTACAATGTTGCGGACGGTTAGTAAATCTTGTCCTCAAAAAAGATAGACACAAATGAGCTTTTGCAGTAAAATTTATCTAAGAAAGTCGAAAACGAGGGAATAGATATGAATGAGTTTCTTGTTCAAATGGTAAGTGTGCTGTTAGCTGGCATGGGCGTTTCTGTTTGATTAACAGATATTATTCTTAGGCTAATTCAAAAAGGAAAACAATCCGAGCCTGATATTTCAGAAAAAATCGAAAAAGTCTCCACTGTCCTAAGCCAATCATCTGGCGAACTGGCAAACCTTCAAAAAGAACTCGAAGGAAAGTTAGCGTTTGTTAATAAGCTAAACGAAGAAGCAAATCAAGCACAAAATTTACTTAGCCTTTCGCACGATCAGATTGAAGCTATTAAAACAATGCTTAATCAAGAAACGCAGAAAGAGAACAAGAGTAACTTCTGGAAAAGTGTATTAGTCAATTTTATCTTCTTTGTTCTCGGTGCAATCGCAAGCTATATTATTTCAAAATATCTGGTATAACGAGAAAGGGCGGGGCGCAGACCGTAAAGGCCCGCACCCCGCAAGGTCATTTTTCCACCAACGCAGACAGCTCCGTGAGTACATCGGACACCCGGCCCCAGAGCTTTTCATAGTCCCGCTGGAGCCCGGCGATCTCCTCCGGGTACACGCCGAAGGTGTTGGCATGGACGGCCACCTGATTGAGATTGTTGGCACACCGCCGCTGTAAGGACACCAGCTCCTTGACCGGAGCAAGGTCAACATGGAGGATATAGCCGTTTAAGGCCATCTTCCGCATATAGGCCCCGGCGTTGGTAATGCCCGCCTCGGCCATGCGCCGCTGTATCTGGGCCAGCTCGTCCGCCGTGACCATCACATGAAGGTGTCTGTCACGCTTGCGCCGGGCCGTCAGCGTTCCTCCCGTTCCCGGCTCCGCTTGTGGGCGGGCGGTTCCTTCACTCTGTCCAGCTCCTTTTTCTCCGGCCCCTTGGGGAGCGGCGAAGGCGGCAGGTTGTTCAAAATACCGTCCAACATATTTCCGTTCTGTTCCTCAGAGAGCTCAACCGTCAGCAGGTGGTTGTCTTTTTCGTTCATAGCATCCTCCTATCTGTCTTAACTTCCAGAAATTTTTCCACTCAAAACAAAAACACCTTCGCCGGAGTTCACATTTGCGTGTGAGACTCTGGCGTTAATTATTTTACACCTGTATTCGTTTCAAAAATATCTATTAGAACTGGGAGCATTGCTTGCTGCTCTCTAACATAAGACTGGTAACCGAATATAGCTCCAGGCGCATCCAAATCATTTGCATTTCCTACACAGACAAATCCATTTCCCTCGATTCCTATGTATGTTGTAACCTGATGTACTTTTCCGTTTTCGTTCTTGTTTATTACATTCATCAGAGTCAGACCATCTCCGATGTCATACATATCGATTCGTTTTTGAGAAAGTTTTTTCATTCCGCTTCGCCTCCCTTTATGAACGTCAGAATTTCCTCGTAAGTACGCTTACTCTTTATTACCGCCTCCATAAGTTCCTCTTTGCGCATTTCATTTCTGAGTTTGATTAACCTGGTCAGTTCCTCTTTTTCGGCTTCATACTTTACTTTTGCCTTCTCCAACACTTCTTTCTGTTGTTCGATTTTCATATCCAGAGATTCCGTTGATACTTTCCTTCTTCCTCTTGCCATTATGATTTTCTCCCGTCTATCTTAACCTTTTTCACTCTCGAATTCAGTTCATTACTTATTTCATTTACTTTCCGTTTCACATAATTCGCATCGATTCCAAAAGCTTTTAGTATTGTCTTCTGATTAGCTGTTAACGCATGATCCAGCCGGTATATCCCATCTGCCTGACGGATCATTTCTATCTTTTCCAGTTCCCTGATTGCCGCCGGAACATTCTTAAAATTCGGCTGTGTTAAAGGCCTCTCTTCTTCATCCTTAAGTTTTGTGTACATTCGATTTCGAAGAATGAGTGCTACAAATGCAATCAGCATTTTCCCTTCCAGTGCTTCTCCTGAATAAACACGCATACTTTTGTTACCAAGGAAAGATTTATCCGCTTTAAACAGTTTTTCCGAAGCATCTCTGCTCTTATACAGTTCGAGAGCTTCCTTCGCAGTCATATCCGCCGATGTGATGATACAGAAATATCCGCACATGCGAAGTTCATCTTCAATCACTGAACCTTTCTCTATTGCACACACAAAACACTGGTCATCCTTACCTTCATGGTAGTATTCCAGACTGAAATACTTTTCGTAAGCCTTATCCAGAACTACCGGTTGTCGTTCAAGTTTCTTGAAATAGGCAGCAAGTTTATCTATGCGCTGTTCCAGCTGTTCCTTCTCTGCAGCCGCCTTATGATAACTGTAGTAAACATGCAGATAACGTTCTTTTTCATCTGAAGGAAAAACAAATCTTTTTACTGTTGTTCCATTTACACAAAACTTACGAATGGCGTATTGACGTTTTTCTTCAAAGGTTCCTTTGACCTCTTTCACTGCATCATTTACCAATACTTTCATTCCCTTAACCATGATAACGAAATCATATCCACACTTATCCATGTATCTGATATTTTCACGGCTAAAATAGCCACGATCCAGGATAAATCCTGCATTTTTATAGCCATAGGCATTTGCCTTATCCAGCATGCACTGCAGCTGCGAAACATCTACAATACTTCCCGGATAATCCTCATAGAATAAAGGTTCCCGGTTATTACAGTCATAGGCAATCGAATAATTAAAAATAGGAAGTCCTTTATCCTCCTTGGCATGACTAAACTCGACGAGCTCGATATCTCCAGCCTGACAATTCTTATTGGTGGAGTCATATGAGATATAGATTTTTTCTTTGTGTTTCTTGATTGCATTCCATTCGTTCTGAAACTCTACAGAATCACCTACAGAAATCTGACCTATGAATTCCGAGACAGTAGAATCGCTGTAAATCTTATACTCTGGTGTAAACAATGGATGGTTATAGGCATAGTCCGGATAATACTGTCCGGCATTATTTTCCGTTGTGAGGTAATAGGCTGCAAGGTCAAGGAAAAGACCTGTTCCACGATCATCGTTATAGATACCAGATACAATCTTATCCAGCATACTCTCTGTCATCAGTTTTTCCAACACCATGAAGGTTCCAATCCTCAGACAACTGCTTCGGTCTGTTCTTCCTTCATTCCCCGGCAATTCAGCATCTGGAAAAAAAGTCAGAAAGTTAGGATTAGGGTACATCATGGATGGCTCATCGTCACATTTCCTGCCTATGGTAGTCCTCTTTGGTATGTTATATTTTTTGTCTGGCTTGTAAATCCGATCATACTCATAGTTGATGTATGTCACACCCTTAATTGTACGCTCATAAATTTTGCCTTTTTCCTTCGGAATAGAAACTCTAAAATCAAAATACACTACAAGTTACCTCTCGAAATTAAGTATGTATACCCACTTAATTATTGTAACAAAGATAGAGCTGAAAATCAACAGAAACCATTGATTTTCTGCCCTTTTCGGACGTATTTATTCAATTGAGTGTCACTTTTTACTGGAAGTTAAGATTGTCTACTTGACGTGAAGCGGTTTAAAATCTATTTTTCAACATCCCCTTTTACAACTCATTAACAATCATACCACCACAAAATCCACTATCAACTGCATGGCAATTATATCGAATAATTAAATCACGTATGCCACTTAAATTTACTTCATATTTATATTCATCAGTCGTATCTGATGTTATTGTAAATGTAGGATATAATTCTTCTTCTCCAGATAAAATAGTTATATTTGCATAACTTCCGTTTCCAAGCATATCTTGCATAACCAAAAAATCTATTATCCATATATCATCAAAATTCTCACCTAATGGGAAGTGTACTTCTGCAGTTATATCATCAGCCCCACCACCCATAGCTAAAATCATATTATATACAGATAATTTAAAGGTATTAGAACCTGTATAATTGTTACCAAAAATATCTTTGTCCTCTTCATTCCAGTTGCTTAAATGAACATTAATAACTGTATCTGATTTAGGTGTTGAAGTTACAAATGGAGTCACAGATTTATTATTACTTTCTTCAAATTCTTCATCTATTTCACTGTTATTTGTATCTGTATTTTCATACTCCTTATTAAGATTCTCATCCTGTCCTTGTTCTTGATTACTTTGGGTATTTCGTATGTTTAATGAATCGTTTTCATAATCAGAATTAGTTAGAAAAACCGATTCTTCCTCAAAGATTCTAGTTTCTTCTTCACTTAAATATCGTTCGCTTTCATCTTTAATTAAACTTTTACCTCCCAAAACACTTATACCTAAAATAGCAAAAACGTTTACAATAATACCAAGGCAATGTTCTGTTTTTTTAAGAAATGATTTATTCTTCATACTGCTCCTCCCATAATAATCTTTGTTTTTCTCTTGTTAACTCGCTTTTTCTCACATTTTCATTTCTTCATAGAGATTGCTTATAAGTCTATGTCATTCCCCTTGACCATAAATCATGGATATACGGATGTTTAGGGTACACAAAACAAGACGTCGTCTTATTCTGTTATGATTGGCCTTTCTTTCCCCAACTCCTTACGGCAGCCTAACCTCCCATGTCATACGGGATCTCCTTTCCTTCTGGGTCCTGAATTCCTTCGTTCTGCTTATCCATAAAGGGGCGTCATGATGCTCCTTCGCTGAGTCTCTGCTCTGATGGAAATAAATCTGACTTGGCTCTCTATGTTTATGAAATTCTTCTGTTCCTTCCAGCGCCTTACGGCGGACGTCTCCTGAATCTCACAGTTGGTCTTCTTATGCTGCCTGTGGCTGCCTGTGAATGTCAGAAAGCATCTTCTGCGGATCGTAGGCCACTCCTTTTGCCAGGACTGCATAAAAGACTCGTATCAGCTTACAGCTGATGGCAATCACGGATTGTTTCTTCTTGAGCGGATTGTTCACTCTTGTCGTGTAATACTCATGCAATGACTTAAACTCTGGGTTCTTCGCTATCAGCGGAATCGCTGCATTGAACAGTACTGCCCGCAGCTTACTCCGGCCTCTTTTGCTTATGGTCGTCTGTCCTTTGTGCTTTCCAGAGCTGTTCTCCCGTAATGAGAGTCCTGCCAGCTTTTGTATCTGTCTGGGTGATTCGAAACGCCTCACATCACCCACTTCTGCCAGAAATCCGGCTACCGTGATCACTCCTATACCTTTGATGGCAAGCATCTGCTCGCTTTCGGGTATCTTCCTGCACAGCTTTTCTATCTCCTCCATAACGGCGTCAAGCTGTTCCTTTTTGTATTCGTAATCCTCGAGCAACAGTTTCATTTCATACCGGGCAGCCGAAGAGCCTTTCTTTAAGCCGATGCTGCGTTTTACTGTCTCACACAGGGTCGTTGCCCTTTTCATTCCCACAGCCCTAAGCTTTGCATCACGCCAGATTTGATTGATTTTCTCGGCTCCCAGTTCCACGATTGCTTCCGGAGTACATACTTTCTTTAGAAGCAGCATACTGCTCTGTGCTTCATAGTCCCCAAACACATCTGTGTACTCGGGGAAATATATGGCGAACCATCTGGCAAATCTGTTTTTGATCTGGGTCATCTCCCTGATAAGTCTCTTACGATTGGCCACCATAATTCTTAAATCAGCATACACACCATCTGGTGTATACGGAGCAGAATACCGGCCTTCGGTAACCAGCTTTGCGATTACCTTCGGATCCTTCCTGTCATTCTTGCTTTGGCTGTTGTCATCCAGTTCCTTGGTCTGCTTTACCGCATAGGGGTTAACCATAACCAAGAGGATGCCTTCATCCTCAAGATAAGCGCCAAGGTCAAACCAGTAATGACCTGTCGGCTCGATACCTACAATTGCATCTGACTTCTTATACTTGTCCTGTAAATGCTGCATCCATGCTTTGAAAGATTCAAAACCTTCTCTGCTGTTGCTGAATGTAAAGACTTTTCCGAGTTCAATGCCTCTCCAGTCAAATGCCCTGGCGTACTGTGTCGTACTTCCGATATCGATTCCAACTACCAAAGTTGATTCTTTTACTTGATTGATTTTTTCATTCTGCTTATAATTCATTTGTGGGTGTCTCCTTTGAACAATGATTCTTATTAACCGCCAAGTTAACAATCATTATTCTATGGGTGGCACTCATTTTTTGCAAACCGGTTATTTGTTACTTAACAGGAATGCTCCATCTTCTCATAAGGGTTCACATTATAATTAACGATGATTGCATTATCTTTGACACTATAACTTACCACATCTTCTTTCCGCTTAAAATCAATGCTGTCATCAAAATAAGTCCCTATTCTTGCCAGCTCTACGATATTCTGCTTTGTCAAAAATATTTGATCCAATTCAGCTTTAAAAGAATGCAATTTCCTGTTTACTCCCGCTCCAATATGGACACCTTTTTCTGCCGACAGATATTCCAGCAGGCTTTTTATATCATTCTCATCATTCATCTCACCCGTCTGGATATTCGCCATAGGCGTCCCAGATAGCGCCTGTCCCCTCGTGACAGGATGTAAAGCAAACGGCATGATATACTCTTCCCCTTCCTTTTCGTACTTGTTGAAAAAATAGGAATATGCAACCCCCAGCTCAATCATGCAAAATCTGCTTTCATAATATTCTTTGCTCAAAACCGGAATAAATAAGACACTGGAATTTAATTCTTCAAAAATGGTTTTAATAAAGTCCTTTCCAACCTTAATGCTCCCATTTTCTGAGGAGCAAAAAACCTCAATCTCACTGCTCACAGATTCCAAAAATTCTGCAAACTTTAATACAACTTCCTTGTTTTTCGTTGCGTGACTGATAAAAATACGCATATTCGGTTTCCCTCTCAAAATTGTTTCCGCTTATTGATATACTGCCAAAAAGCACTCAACTATCTCCTACTAAATCAACTTTTCTTTTTTTAAGGCGTTCTCCCCAGGCTCTTCCCTTCTCACCAAAATTACTGATGATATACTCCCTGCATTGTTTTGTATATGCGTTTTGTTCTTTCACTTTCTGCAGATATTGTGTATTTCTGGCACCAAATACATTTTTCATTTTCGAAAGTCGCTGATGCCTTGTACAGCATTCCTTGTGCTGCTGCATATATTCATTTTTTTCTGTCCGGTTGCGTTTGCAATCTGCCGATTCAAAAAATTTATCTGTTCACTTAATTTGTCACATTCGGTTTTATATTTTACATAAACATCACGTATACTTTCCTGCTGCCGTTTTATGCTATCCGCCAAAGTAAGCAACGGTGTACAAGGGGCTACAAGCGGTATAAAGAAACAAGTGGTTTGATAGAGTGGAAAGAGTGTTAGATTTTCCACTCTATCTTTACATAGTCGCTGGTTGCGCTGATTGAAGAAATCAGGCCGTCAGCGGCTTTTCGTTTGTCCTCAAAGCTGATATTCTCCCAATCGTCCAGATACCCGGACAGCAATTCAATCTGCTGGGAGGACAGCGTTTCAACAGACAAGTCGGCTATCGCCTTGGACAGTGTTTTTCGGCGGTTGTCCAAATCCTCGATTTTCTTGTTGGCATAGGCCAGCAA
>ENA-OPNB01002077-OPNB01002077.1-human-gut-metagenome-genome-assembly--contig:-NODE-2077-length-12323-cov-3.011330_pt1 | contig 12323 bp, 12 predicted proteins | sample MGYA00241528_ERZ501754 | MGnify/ENA primary metagenome ERZ501754 (study PRJEB25962, sample SAMEA2042646) | human gut metagenome | biome: human gut; feature: human-associated habitat; material: faeces... | reverse complement strand
CGGCTGCGGTTGTGTTTTGGGGGCGGGTTTGGTATAATGAAATTGATCAGGATTTGAATCGATACTAAATTCCAGTTTGCGAGGGTGCACATGACGATAGAAATCAAAGAAACCCTGACCGGCTCGATTCTTGATATTGGAGGCGGGGGCGAGGCTGTGATCGGGCAGATCTACAAAGACAGGGTCACTGCCATTGATAACTGTGAGGAGGAATTGGAGGAAGCTCCGGACTGCTGTTGCAAACAGCTTATGGACGCAACAGAATTATTATTTCCAGACGATTCATTTGACAATGTGACCTTTTTCTATACGTTGATGTACATGACGGCGGAAGAACAGCAGAAATCGATTCGTGAGGCTGCGCGTGTCCTCAAAGCCGGCAAATGGATGCATATCTGGGATTGCGACATTCGCTCTGCCTATCCGGAACCTTTTGTGATCGATCTGGATATCAAGTCTGGCACCCACAAAATCCATACCGCCTATGGAATCGTCAAAAGGGATTCACAGTCTTCGGAGTCTGTCGTTCACCTTTTAGAAAGCGCCGGACTCAGGATTGAATCCCTGCAGGAAAAAGACGGACAGTTCCATATCCAGTGCAGAAAGGATAAGATCAATTCCGATTAATCGAAGATCAAGTCGGCCGCCCGAAAGGTTTCGGGCGGCTGACTTGTATTTCAGCAGCTGCTCTGGTACAATGAAAACAACAAAATTTGACAAGGAGTGTGAACACAGGAAAAGAAAGCGATTGTTGTTATGCATTCGCATCCCTTCCCGCGCAGTGCAGCCCCTGGAGAGGGGCTCTGATCACGACTACGCTATACAAGGAGTCTTTGCCTATGATGAAGCACCTGAAGCAATTGCATGGGATCCGGGGCCTGCTCCCGTATCTGAAGACGAAAAGGCCCACGGTCCTGCTGATCTTCTTCCTGTCCGTGATCGACGCAGGGCTGAGTCTGCTCCCCATCCAGATCATCGCAGCGGTGGTGGACCTTCTCTCCACCGGACGCAGTGCCTTCTCCCCTATTCTGGGGACCAGCCTCACGCTGCACCTTGTGTTCTTCGGCGTTGTGTACGCGTCGAAGCATGCGGTCAGCCTCGCATACGGTCATACGAATACCATGCTGTCGACCGGGATCATCGAAACGCTGCGCGACGACGCTATGACGTGGGCGCTGGATTCCTACAAGCCCTATAAGGAGGAACGGCGGGAGGGCGACATCGTTTCCCGGATTTCCGGGGATGTGGAAGCCGTCGTCCGCGCCGTAGCAGGGCCGCTGAACGGTCTGCTGCCAATGGTGCTTAAGATGATTGGCTCTGTCGTCATGATGTTCGTCTGGAGCCCGGTTCTCGGTGCGATTTCGCTGGCGCTGGTGCTCCCGCTGTATGCTGCCAGCAAGCGCGTGGCGGTCAAAAGCAAGGAGATCGCGACTGAGCAGCGCGCGGCCAACGGCCGGCTCGTGGGCGCGGTCGGAGACCTGCTGTACTGCATTCCCATCATCAAGGCGTGGGGCAGCGAGTCCTTTGAAGCGAAGGGCTTCCATGCCTTTTCGCATCAGATGTCCACGCTGAACAAAAAGAGCCAGCGGATTTTTAATGTCTACTGGGGCATTACCTACACGCTGATGACCATCGGGTATCTGTCGGCGGTCGTCTTCTCCGTTCCGCGCTGGCCGGGGCCACGACCGTGGGCAGCATCGCCGTTGCCTACTCCTATATGTCCAATATCCTGACGCCCGCGGTCTCGATCAGCCGGTACGGCAACGATATTTTCCAGGCCGACGCCGCGCTCTCCAGAGTCTTCGAGCTGAAGCCGGAACCCACGGCACCGGCCGCTCCCTATGCGCTGCAGCACGCGCCCGCGGTCGAATTTGACCATGTGACGATCTCCTGCAGCGAGCACAAGCAGCTGCACGATCTGTGCTTTACCGCGGCGCCCCATCAGCTCGGCAGCGGCAAGTCCACGATCCTGAACACCTTGCTTGGAAACCAGCCCATCATGGGCGGCAGGATCCTGGTCGATCATGCGGATATGACGGGTCAGCTTGACCGGCTGCGCAGCTCCATCTCCGTCGCCTTTCAGGCGTCCTACCTCTTTGACCGCAGCATTGCGGACAATGTGGCCTATGCCAGCGACGCGCCGGACGGACAGCGGATCGGCGAAGCCCTGCGCGCCTCCGGGTTGGACGGGCTTGTCCGCGAACGCGGCACGGATTTCAAAGTGGGCAGCAAGGGAAAATTCCTTTCCGGCGGCGAACAGCGCCGCGTGGCGCTTTCGCGCGCTCTTTATAAAAACGCACCGCTGGTTTTGCTCGACGAGCCTACGTCCGAGCTTGATCCCGAAACGAGCCGGGTCGTCATCGAGCAGATTCTGCGCCTAAAGCAGTCCGCGACCGTCATCGCCGCGTCCCACGACGCAGCGCTGATCGAACAGGCCGACGTCGTCGTCACGCTTTGAGGCAGCTTGCAGGCGCGGCTGACTTTCTGACGACTGCGATTCAGGCCCTATCCCAGAGGTGAACGCAGCCGCCCGATCTACGTCGGGTGGCTGCGGTTGTGTTTTTGGCGCGATTCTGCTATCATAAAGCAAATCGGCAATCGAAGGAGATGACGCGTTATGGCGCGGGCAAGATATCAGGTTTTGGTCATTCCCTATTGCATCACGGACGGGCAGGTGCGATTCTGCGCGTTCCGAAGAAAAGATCTGGACATCTGGCAGTTCATCGCGGGCGGCGGAGAGGACGAAGACGCGTCTATCATCGAGTCCGCACGGCGGGAGGCCTTTGAAGAGGCAGGCATCCCTGTCACGTGCAGCTATTCGCCGCTCGACACCTGCTGCAGCATCCCGGCGGACTGCTTCCGGGATGCGGAAGCGCTGTGGGGCCAAGACTGCTTTGTCGTCCCCGAATACGCATTCGCAGTCAAGGTCGAAAATACGTCTCTGCAGCTGTCCCGCGAACACACCGAATACGAATGGGCAGCGTACGCGCGCGCCTATGCAATGCTGCAATACGACAGCAACCAGACCGCCCTGTGGGAACTGAACCGACGCTTGGAGCTGGGAGTGCTAAACTAACAGCTGCTTGCAGATGCCATGTCAGCAAGGCCGGAGCACAGGAGCGCAAAACGGAGGACGTCTAAGCGTCCTCCGTCAATTTTTCTGCCTAAAACAGTTCAAAACGCACCGCTTCATAGTCTTTTACAAAGTACCGTATATCCGTTCGGCCCTTTTGGATGATGGTGTGCCCCTCGGCTTCCAGCTTCACTTTCTGTGCTTCCGTGCCGCCGGGGTATTTGGGGTTCAGCTCGCCGTTTGCTTTCAGTGTGCGCCAGTACGGCGTTTCGTCGGTGGAACGCTGGAAGCTGGCCCAGGCGCAAATGGACACAAAAATCCCCGCTGTGATCGGGTCGGTAAAATCCGCCTGATTTTGCCGCGCGAAGAATTCGCGGAGCTCCCCTACCGTGATCACCTTTCCCTCGGGGACCTGCCGCATCACACGGTCATAATCGAGCGGCGGCGCGAAATACATTCGGCTTCCGCCGTATTTCTCGATGCTCTTTTCGTCCGTGATGATCTGGATCTTCGGCATTCCCTTGCTGTCCTGCAGCATCACGTTAAAATCTTTGCTCGCTTCATTTGCCATACGAAACCACCTCCTTCCAGTTATTATAGCGTAGGATCGCAGGCCATGCAATGAGGCGGTTCTTTTTTTCAAGCGACTTCTGCCGTTTGATCGCGCAAAAGGCGGCTGTAATTGTTTTCTTGGTGACGGTTTGCTATAATGAAACAAATCGGGATCTACGGAGGTTCGGCATGAAAAGAGAACTTGGAATTGCACGATGTGGCCTGGCGTGCTGCCTTTGCTCGGAAAACGACCATTGCAGTGGCTGCAGCTCCAACGATTGTCCGGATAAAGATTGGTGCGAGAATCGAAAATGTTCCATTGAGAAACAGTATGCACACTGTTACGACTGTAAATCGACATGCAGGAAAGGATTGTTGTCTAAAATCAAGCCATATGGATTTACGGTATTTGTAAAAAGATACGGAGAGGCGGAGCTTTTGGACTGCCTTGCAAGGAACGAAAAAGTGGGTGTTATCTATCATCGCGAAGGGGTCAGCGGCGACTATGACGCCTTCGACGATGTGGAGCAGCTGATCCAATTTATCAGGACGGGAAAGAGATAACGTCCAGTTTATCGGGGCCGCTGTACTTTTCCTCATCCATCCCCCTTGCGTGTATTTAAAGACTCTCAAGTGCCTTTATCAGTGCATCAATATCTTCTTTCGTGTTAAACTGTCCGATTCCAATTCTAATCGTACCATGATATGGCTTGTCGCCAAGGTAATCGTGGATATATGGAGCGCAGTGGTATCCTGTGCGAACGGCGATGTCATATTCGTCATCCAAGATGGTGCCAACTTCGTCAGACTGATACCCTTCTACTACAAAAGAAATGATTCCAAGGGTTTTATCAGTATCAAACGCGCCCATAAGATTGACCGACGGAACATTGCTCAACGCCTTGAGCAAATACTCGGTCAATTCACGAACTGTTTCTCTATGTTTATCAATGTCCAAGCCTTTCAAGGAAGCATTCAGGCCTGCTATCGCCACAACATTTGTGCTGGAAGCCTCATAGCGCTCAGGGGCCTCTTCTGGCATGTCCAAAGTCAAAGATGCACTTCCGGTTCCACCTGTCAACACTTTTTTCAGAGTGATGCCGTGCTTGATTAGGAATCCTCCGATACCGAAAGGCCCCATTAAAGTCTTATGTCCAGCAAAACAGAGAATATCGGCATTTAGAACTGGCATATTCAGATCGATCAATCCGGCTGCCTGCGCTGCGTCGAGAACGGTAATCGCTCCGTACTCTTTCGCCATCAAAAACAACTCTGCCACAGGCAGAACATATCCAGTGACATTGCTGAGCGCATTCAGGATCACGACAGAAGGCGCGTTCATGCTGAACTGGTACTTTGCCTTCTCCAAATCAAGCTGCAGATCATCAGTCAGGGGAATCATCTCAACACTTGCTCCGGAATGTACTGACAACTGATGGACTGTACGGGCAACTGCGTTGTGCTCGTAGGGCGAAACATAGATAACGGAATTTCTGGTCAGATCCAGTCCATTGAGAACCTGATTCAGCGCATGGGTTACAGATGGAGTGAAGACCACATCCGCATATCCAGTCGCATGCAAGAGAGAACGGAGCCGTTTCTTTGTATCATCGATAACTGCCGAAGCATCTCGAGCAGCCTTGTATGAACCGCGGCCAGCGTTAAAGGACAGCTCCCTATTTGCCACTTCAAGCGCATCATAAACTCTTTCCGGCTTCGGGAACGTGGTTGCCGCGTTGTCCAAATAAATCATATTGAGGCTCCTTAGCTCATCAGTTTTTTGATGATATCCATCAGCACGCCGATCTTCTCATTGTTTTCAAGAATACCATCGTACTCTTCCATCGTATCCTCAAGAGCACTTCTGAAGAAAGTCGCCGTGGCGGAAAGTTTTTCAGCATTGAAGTCGTAGAATCTTTCCACCGAGGTGCCATCATCAGATACGAGCAGGATCTTCTGAGAAGTGCCCGCCGCAGCCTCCTTCTTGGAGAGGACTTCATCGACCGCTTCCTTGAGTTCATCCTCAAACTTGTTCTCAAACCCAGATCTCCAGTCTTCGATGAACATACCAGTCGTCTTTCTGACGATTTTACTGGAAATATCGTCTGCATCGCCGGTATCAACTGCTTGAATATACTCAATTAAGCTGCTGGCCCTTGCTGAAAAAATGCTATTTTTTGCGACCTCTGGTAAGTTATCATACCAGGTGAGCAGACTCTGCCGTAGATCGGCTTCTTCAGCAAAACCAAAAGTATTGCGGATAATTTTAATAGCTGCGTCTCGGGCAAAACGGATATGAGAATCAATTTCGTTTTTTACCATTTGCACCGCGGCAACCGTGTCTGTAGTAGCTGCGGATTTGAAGATATTGGGCAGACGCTCAAAAATAATCTCACGCGGGTTCAGATAGATATCTGTAAAGAGTTTGCGGAACGCAATGATCCGCTTGATATCCTGACCTTCATAGTCTGGATCTACGAAAGTCTTAGAGGTTTGCGGCAAAGAACGGTACCAGGACTGCATCATGCAGGAAATCCTGGCCAGTCGGTTCTTTTTATCTACCTCCCTGCAGTATTCGCTGTAATCAGAAAAGAGGTTCCCCAGCGCATGGACATATTCGGCTTTTTGCGCAGTTTCCAGCTCAATATAGAGAGAATAGTCCTTGGGATGTTTAACAATATTATTGACCGTTTCCAGATCCAGAACAACTTCCTTTTTGTTGAGATAGACGATAGGCATATCGTCTATCCGCAGCAAGCCCTCAAGAATGTAGAACGGCAAGACACCCTGTCTCATGCCATAAGGAGCATAAGTCAGTCTACTCACAATGATGTCAAAGGGCTTTTTCTGATTTACACAGCTGGCAAAGAACTGCTCCAGTTCCATCCGCACCTGCCGCATGTTCTCATCATTTTGGGTATGAACCATGACTGCACGGAAAATCGTGGATTCTGCACTTGTACCATCATTATACTTAGAGGTATCTTTTCCATTCAGCAGCTCGTCGAGGATCGTATTTCTTGCCTTTGCGACCTGGGCGGTCACTTCATGGCGATTGATCAGTTCGTTATTGATCCTGGGCGTAAAATGATAGGCTGTATCGCAAATATCACTGACCAGACGATTCAGTCCCTTAGGACCGATCGTGATCGGCCCATCCATACCATAGACATTCCTGAGGGGATAATAAGTATCCTTTACCCACTCATTCAGCGCTATAACAGACTCTTCTGCAAGCTTTTCAAGTTCCTTTTTGATGACCCGGTTGTCTTCGATAAAAATGCTATTATTATGGAGGCTGTTGACAGCCAGATAATACTTTGCTACTTCGTCGCAGGTAGCAGACGTGTTCGGCAGGCAGACGATCAGGCAAGGATCAGCGATCTGTTTCGTATGCGCCTCAACCTCGGCACGATCGATTTCCTCGGAGGGCATTATCATCACGATAACGCCATCAGGACGATTCGGCCAGGTCAGATAGGACAGATCCTTTAAATTCATGTACTGCGCATACGTCATATATGCGAAGTTGAAATAACGGGTCATGCAAAAGGTCTGGTTGTGCTTCTTCGGGAGAATATACTTTTCTTTTATGACATCAGCCAGGACTCTGCAGGGATCCGCCTTGGAAAAGTGTTTTTTCACGCAGTCAGCAATGGCCTGTTCAACATCCACGCCAACATTATTTTTGAATTCATAAGCGCCGGTGCGCGTCTTGAATTCGATCAGCTTTCTATCGCTCAGACGCACCAGAGTTGCCTGAACATCGGATTTATCCAGCCCCGTCGCAAGCGTAATAAACTTTTCAGATGCCGTGATCTCATCGGCGTTATTGACCATCCGAATGACCGCAACGCTCTTGATAACAGCGGCTTCAACAGCGGTTTTGATCTGAGAGAGCGCATAGTCAGCCTTTAGCCACTCATAGTGGATACCTGTCTGAAGTTCCTCTTTAAACAGGGGAACAAAATAGTCATAAACGCTGTCAACGCCAACAAATTTATCGCTTTCACTCTTCTCAATGCGACGTGCAAGGCTGTTAGAGTCCTTACTTGCGATATAGGTAAAAATAGTGCGCTCATTCTGAGCGATCTTTTCGCTCAGGTTCAGCAGCAGCATTGCGGCAACAGGCGTCAAGGGAAAACAGCCTTTACCCACAATTTCATTGTAGTCTCCCGGATTAAACAGTGAACGAAAAGCCTTCAGCGCATAGGTTTCTTCAATAAGATCCGTGTAGAACTGGTTGTCCTTGGCCCAGCTGTCAAATGCAGAGGTCTTTGAAATGGCATCAGAAATCAACTCGTAGTTATTCTGAGAGGAAACAACAAAATATACCTCTTTCAGGCGCCCTTCCACACCTTTGAAAGAATTTAAAATCTCTGCGGGCAGCGCAGAACCATAGGTTTTAATACTCTTATGTGCGACACAAGTGAGGTGTAATTGTTCATCTTTCGAAGCGTTACATAGCTCACACATATCCTGCAGGACCTTCATATCACCAGCAAAGCCTTCGACGGCATGGCCCTCGATATACTTGCTGAATTCGTCGAAAATGATATAAATACCTGCATAACCGTATTTCTCGCGCAGAATCCGGTTTACAGACTGATAGACGGAAATAACTTCATCGTCGATCAGCGGATTAAATACACCGCCGGAAGTCAATTCCGGATAAACAGCGCGGAAAAATTCCAGTGCTTTTTCGTCGTAAGACTCCAGTTTCTTAACAAAAGAGTCAATTTCGTTCCCGTTAAGTTTCTCTTGAAATGATTTATAGGTATCCGGAAAGTTCTGCTTCCAGTTCTGGAGCATCTTGACTGACTCAGTGTAGTAATTATCAGGAATCACATCAGCCAAGCCATCTCGAGTCAGTGCAGAGGTCAAGGCACGCATGAACGCCTGGTTCAGAGAGTTGTTGCCATTGGCATTGATAAGAACAGTCAGGAACTTCCCCTGATTTTCCATAACATCACTGATATGGACAGCGGCATCGGGGTTCACTGCAAAGATCCGTTGAACCAACTTGTTAATTGCAGACATCTGGCAGGTACGAGATAAAATGGACAGCAAAACCAACAGTAGATGGCTCTTTCCTTTGCCGTAGGGGCCAATCAAAACCGTAGCCCGATTACCGCGGAAGCTACGAACCTCGTTAATATATGAATCAAGAATATTGACAGAAGATCGCGTGGGAATGTATCCGTCAATCTTATCCTGGACATACAGATCCAGTGTAAGGTTCACAGATTTCTCAAAGCGATTATCAATTTTGACGAGTTCGAGTAGTTTCATGCGTTATGGCTTCTTTCATAGTGTTCTTCAAGGATCGCGTAAGTCGTAGGCATGTGTGCGGGGTAAACGACATCTAGACCAGCTGTTCGGTTTACACGAATATAACCCTTGTTCTGGAGTTGGTCAAGGTATTCATTGACAGACACTCGGTTCAGATAAAAGACCTTGCCTGGCATATTATCGCCGGAAACAATGTCATCGATAGGCAGGACGCCTTCTTCACGGAGCTTATCGGCAATTACATACAGGATCAGGGAAGGATCAATCGAGTCCATGGCGGGACGCCGTTTCTCAAAGGTATTCGGATCCACTTTATTTAAGAAACCCAGCACTGAGAAAGGGCTGATCCTCTTTTCTTCCGGATCAGCGGAAGCATCTCCATTTTCGGTATACATCTGCAGAATTGCAGCGCAGTCATCCTTGACGGAACGCTCTGGAGGAGTTGTGTCACCAGTAATATTGATAATGTTTTCTGTCATCATATTGATGAGTTCGTCCCTCTTGAATGAAGTCACATCAATATTGTTGAAGAAAATATTCCATGAAGTCGCAAGTTTAAAGTTTCTAGAGATGTTTGCATGGATCACCCAGAGCGAAAAGATGTCTTCAAAATATGGGTCTTTCTGAAAAATGAGATCACCATATTCCGTCAGCGTAACCCCATCATGTGGGTGTTCCTTCGTGAGCCCGGCAGTACGCAGCCAGTAGCGGATGGACTTTGCCATATTTGTGCCAACTCCAAGCGCATCTGCACCGCTGCTTTCGGAAAACACTCTAGGGTTCTCATGCACAGCATTCAAGCCTTTTGTAAGCCATCCTTCCCGAAGCGTAAATGATTCATGCCCTTTAAGCCTGTAATCTTTCTTGTCCATGCGGTTTTTCCTTTAACTTCGTTTTATCGTCATGACTTTCCGCATATAGCATCCACCATCATAGTGCCCGATACAGGAGCCGCAACGCACACACTTATGATCGGCAATCTTATATGAGAGAAGTCCAGTATGGTCGGTCTGTATATTGATCGCGCCCTTAGCACAAGCACTTTCACAACCAAGGCAACCTATACACATTTGGTATTTCGTAATTTGACACTTCACTTTATCCTCAACGGCTTTGATGCTCTTACAACGCCCGGCCTTTTTATTGAGAATACTGACTTTCAATGTATTACTTCCAATTTTGCCTTGAAGTTTCAAAAGCAGGGTGCCATCCTTATCAAGAACATACACTTCACCAAGTCGAGCATTGCCAAGATCATAATTGATATAGCCGAAGGGCTTGAACAGTTCATAGAGTTCTTCTGTGATCGGCTTTTGCAGTTCGAAGTTCAAGGTGTTTTCCTGCAAAGCGCAGGGCTCAAAGGTGATCACAGAATTTTGAGCATACTCCAAGCCATTACCTCCCTGACGGGCTTTCCAGTTTCCATCATCAACATAGACTTCTGGATCTGGCTTTCCTATCTTTTTTGCAAAGTCGATCAGAAGATCGCGGAAATGCTCATATTGCTCCGGCATATATATTCGGGACATAAATTCAGACCATGCACTATTATTTGGACAGCACCAGCAGCCGACGCGAGTGTATCCCAGACGATATGCCATATTGAAATCAATACCTGTAGTCAAAAGATACAACCAAATATCAAAATCCAACCAATCAATGATTGGCGAAACGGTCTTTTGAATCGCAATTTTAGGGCTATCGGACTCTCTGTCATATTTGCTTCGAGAGGCCGATTCACTTCTGCGGATGCCAAAGAATGTGAGGATCCGCTTCTTTCCTCGGAATAGAGATGTGATTTTTCTCTGAATAGCACCAGTCTTGAAGATGGTGCAGCACCAGCGCATCACACGACTCGGAGGGCCTAGCTGTTCGCACAGCTCTTCAAAATTCTTGTCCTTGTTTTGAGAAGTCAAGACTGGGGTCTTGGGATAAGCCTTCCGAAATCGGGCAACATACGCTTCGGTTTCAGGAAATTCCAGCGTAGTATCGCCATAAATATGCAGGATCTCCTCCGTGCAGAGGGCGCGCATAACAAGATTGGAAACGACTGTACTGTCTTTGCCACCACTAAACGAGACATACATCTCTGTCGTGTCATAGCTCTCGGCCATTTTACGGATAAATCGGGTTGCCTCATCAGTGATACTTTCGTAACGCTTTCTGTTAGCAAGCAAGAATTTCTCAATGACTGCCTCGAATGCGGCATTCTTGTTCTGCACTTCGTATAGCTTCAATTGCGCTCTGACATAATCCGCATCAACATATTTTGTCTGACTGGCTGTAAAGGAGACCTTCTCACCATCTGCGTAATAATAATTTCCTGATGTATTCCAGACCGAAGCGTTCTTATATTTAAGCGGACAACCCAGCATGATCTCCAGCAGAAGCCTTTCCTGCGGAAACACAGGGCGAATATCTGATCCAATTCGTTTCCCCTTAGAGCCGCAAAGAGGGCAATGCTCATCGAAAGTGGGAACATTGCAGCACTTGCACCAATATATCGTGGAATTGGCGATCTCTGTTCTCTCTCCACAGTGCGGACATTCCGATAGTTCAGTTGTGATATTGCAGTTTTTACATATGTATTTTATCATTTTAGCCTCGCACTATTGTATGAAGAGAATATCAAACAGCCTCTTATTCGGCAGGTTTTTTCTTCTTGAAAATCGAAACACCTATATAGAATATATTATCATGTTGAAAAGCAAACCGCAATATGCTATCGTGCAAGCTTTCATAAGTACGTGATCTAAATTCTATTGAGAAGTTGAATGCAGTCGCCCGGAGTTTCGGGCGGCTGCGTTTGTGTTTTGGGGACGGGTTTGCTATAATGTAGGCAACAAAAGATACTAGGAGTGTACAGACATGACTTTTATATGCTACCCCAAATGCACCACTTGTCAGAAGGCGAGAAAGTGGCTGGATGAAAGCCAAATCGACTATGATCTTCGCGACATCAAACTGGAGAACCCCACTTATGCCGAACTGTCCGCATGGTATCAGCGCAGCGGGCTGCCGCTGAAGCAGTTCTTCAACACCAGTGGTTTACTCTATAAATCAATGGAACTGAAAGACAAGCTGCCCAATATCAGCGAAGATGAAATGCTGAGGCTTCTCGCCGCAGACGGGATGCTCGTCAGACGTCCGCTTCTGGTGGGTGATGACTTTGTCTTTGTCGGTTTTAAGGAAACAGAGTGGGCGGAGCACCTGAAAAACAAATAAGAGAAGCGTTGAGACGGAGGACGGTTAATCGTCCTCCGTCAATTTTTCTACGCCTGCCGCGTCCAGAGCATCTGGATATCCGCTTCATTCGTATCCTCGTCAATGCCTTCCGACTGCACAGTGAACTGCTCACGCCGGTAAAACGCAAGCGCCCGCTGATTTTTCTGGTAGACACTCAGCG
>ENA-OPNB01002075-OPNB01002075.1-human-gut-metagenome-genome-assembly--contig:-NODE-2075-length-12334-cov-1.927763_pt1 | contig 12334 bp, 14 predicted proteins | sample MGYA00241528_ERZ501754 | MGnify/ENA primary metagenome ERZ501754 (study PRJEB25962, sample SAMEA2042646) | human gut metagenome | biome: human gut; feature: human-associated habitat; material: faeces... | reverse complement strand
AATTTATATATGGCTCCCGAGCCTGTCTTTGTTCTTCATTTCGAATTTTACGCCGTTTCTGTTCTGCAACCATCGTTGCACGGCACAATTCTAATTCATCGTGATTCTCATCATTATTTTCATCATTTCTCTTGTTATTCTCAATCATTCAAAAACACACCTAAAAACTTACCTTTCTTATCACCTGAATCTGTACAGCAAACCATATCAGAAGATGCTACTGTCATCAAAACATCAGACATTAACGTATCTGGTGTCATACAGATTACTTTCTTATCGAATTTTTTCACAACACTCAATTTCGCTGTTTTTGGACGCTTTTCAGCTCGATATGCTTTCAACACATCAATCCAGCTTACAATACCAAGTACACAACTTTCATCATATACAGGTAATCGTGTTACTTTTAACTTCATCATCTTCGTCAACACATCATCTAACGTATCAGTACAAAGACATCCGGCTACTTTTGCACTTTTAATATGCTTCTTTAAAATGTCCATGGAACTCTTTTGCTCAAAAATCAGTTTTTCCATGAAAGCAATTTGCTTATCCGAAATCTCCAAAAATCCAGCATCATGATTATGTGTGAGATAATTTCGAAGCTGTCTATTGATACGCAAACGATTCTGCAATAAATCATCTGCAGACTCTTCCAATTCCTTATAATCCTTTCCATCATCACGCAACAGAGTTTCAAATTCTCTGTAAAGACTCAAAAATCTATCGGCATTTGTTGCCATTCGTCATCATCCTTTCTTATCTTAAAATTTCTCTTAAAATTCGAAATTTATTGATATATCAACATATTTCGATAATACTATAATATCATAATTCCAGATTACTTACAAGAAAAAAGACGATGGCAATCATGCCATCGTCTATAATTATCATTTCATGTTAAAAACCCATACCATTGTCATTACTGTCACCGTACACCATGTCAACCATTGCATCCACTCTGGCTTTTGTATAAGCACTTAATCTTGCATGTTGTGATGTACGCTCATAACTGTCACAGCCTTCCTTATCGAATTCCCGCAATTTCTCACGATTGAAATTCACCAAAGGAAAATCACAGCCACCAAGATGTTTTGTTGCAGGTCTACCATTTGCATCCAACGCTGGTGTAATCAAATTATTTTCTTCCAACGCTCTACGAAACTCAGGATAATATCTTGAATGAATGTCCAAATAACCCTGATATGAACCTAAAGGTTTTCCTTCTGCTGTCGTTGTACCCAAACTTGCTATTAACAAAATTTCTCGTTTTATTCCAAATAAGCCATCAATTGAACCAATTAACGCCATATCCTGCTGATGCGACGGTAAATTACCAACGTGTAATGTCATAGGCTTCCCGTTAAAATTTAATGTCTTTGGCATTTTTCATACCACCCTTTCTAATACTATTTTATGATTATTATATCCATTTTATATCCATAAATCAAACTATTTATAATAATCATATGTTTTTTCACGCACTTCCTGCATAGAATATGCAGATAATGCAGACGGCAACGGACGACCATCATGCTGCATCGTTTCATCCAAATAATAAACATACGAATAATCACGAGCAACTGCCGGAAGTCCATACTTTTTAAATCGTCTCTGATACTCAGAAACTTCTTTTACACGACCAGACTGTGGGTCTTTAATTGCAAATGCAGCCTGTCGTTTTGAATTAGCATCCATCAAATCAATAAGTTCATACAATTTCGCAATTTCCTCAGATGAATATTTGCTAGATACTTCTGCAGACAATTCTTCTACTACATCCTCTTTTGCTTCCGATATATCATTTGCTTTTGTAATGCCAGAACTTCGTTTTGGCATATCTGACAAAGCCATAGCAACATCAGCATCCATTGTTCGAATCGAACCATTCGGCATCAACATTTTTACATTCTGAGAACCATGTAAATGATTATCAATAGACATTGATATCATATCCGTAACATCTGTGAGTTTCGGGTCAATCGTATTTGCTATTGTATCATATGTTCTTTGAATTCCAACAATATCAGCTTTATCACCATACGTTGCTCTTGCTGAATCAATTGCATTCTTTCTGGAATTTTCAATCATATACAATAACTTTGCTTTTTCTTTTTCCGTCTCAATCTCTTTTTCTATCTTACAAACCAACTCATCTTTTTCTGATTGTTTCTGAGCTTCTTTTGCTAAACGAATATTACGTTCTTTTTCAATGACATCTTCTTCTTTATCTTCTGTCTTTTTGATTTCTTTCTCAGCATCATCTTCAGATTTATCTTTTAATTCATCCGATTTCTCTTCCAAATCAACAGCGTCTTTTTCTGAAGTTACAGCAACACCCTTTGCATCCGCCAATTCCTGCTTAATCTCTTGTTTTCGCTTCTCAACCAAATCTTGTTGTAACTCATCAGGCGTCATATCATTCTGAATAGACTTATCCGTAGAATCCTTCATTGACTGTAAAACTTTATGCAAAGGACGTTTTACAACAGGTTTCTGTATTACTGAACCATGAAGGTCTGATTCATATGTTCTTCTCTGCATAAAAACGCCCACCTTTCTTATAACCCGTATTCATCATCAGTTGAAGACTGTCCCATATCAAAATGTGGCATTCTCCGACCAGATGTATTGGAATTTGTAAACTGACTAAAAGCACGCCGATTCATACTTTCATGTATAGAATCATGCATTTCTTTGCTAACCTTTGCCTTATCATCCATCATACGTTCTACAAACGATTTTGGCTTCTCTTTTTCTGAAGGTAAATCTGCCAACAGATTCTTAATATTACGCATATCACCGTCATTAAAAATATGATAAGTAGTCTGCATATATTCAGCAGACTGCATCAAAGGTTCCATCTGTAAACGACTTACTTCTTTCAAACCTTTCATCGCACGCTGCTTTTCAATTGGATTCATATCGCTATCTTTAATGCTTCGTACACCCTCAGCATAATAGGTTGCACAACTTGACATCTGCTGCTGATACCACTGTGACATATTATGTTTAGAACGACTATCTAACATACCCTTTCCATCCATAGCACACATAATCTGTTCTCGTTGCGTATACTGCTGATTATACAATGCTCGATACATATTCTTTTCTTCTGCACCAGCATCTTTGCCCATACGTGCAAACAATCCACGTTTCAAATCTTTCTTTGCACGCGTCTGTGACCGCAAATCCTTTCGTGTACCCTGTCCTACAGAATGAGCATTATCCCAATCCTTCATTTTTGCACGATTCTGCTGCTGTCTCTTAATTTCATTATTTGCAGATGTCTGAGCAAGCTTCATACCAAGAACACTCGACATACCACCTTTGGTCATCATGTTTGCAGCAATACCACCTGTAAAGTTCGTAGCCAACTGACCATTTTTACGCATACTATGTACCATAAGTGGTGCAATCAACATATTGTAACCACTCTGACGCATTGCATGAACCTGCATTGCAAAACCAAAACCGGAACCAATTTGAGATAACATGCCTTTACGTGTTAATTTCTTTGCATATTTCTCTCTATCCTTGGCAAGTTTGGCTTGTGCTTGTGCATCTTTTGCTGCATCAATACCAGTACAGCCACGTGTCATATCTTTGTATTCTGTCATAGAACTAGGTATGTTTGGTTCTTTTGTTAATTTTTCACAGCCCATAAACATACGCTCACCCTGTTTTACACCTCTACCGATTTTAGGTGTATTTTCAAGTGATGCACAATTTGCAAACATATAGTTTGCATTATCAATCGTGCCCGGAATTACAGATGGACCTTTCTTCAAATTAACACAATCAGCAAATGCAAACTCACCAGACTTTACACTTGGCGGAATTAAAATATCTGCCGTTTCTAACTGATGACAAGATGCAAATGCACCGTACATGAATTCAACAGAAGACGGTATCTTTGGTGCAGATTTAATATTTGTACCATTAAAAGTCAAAGACATATCTTTTAATCCTTCAGGCACATGAATTTTAGAACCATCGGTTTCTGTACCAATATAACGAAGCACGTACATGTAACCATCATGTTTCATATCTTCTGCTAAACCGTTATTGTCAACCTGTTTCGGAACATCTACACGCTGTACTTCAAACTCGGATGGGTCATACACAAAATTACCCAACGTAGAAGAATGATGCATCATACCATTTTCATCCATCATGTCTACAAATTCAGACCTTGCTGTTGAACTATCTACATGAATGCCATCATCATTCTGATATGACATATTTATATTTGTTGGAATCATCTGATTACGCATAATAAAACTCCTTTCCAATGCATATTTCTAACATAATCATAGCACATTTTACTTGGAATACAATAAGAAAAAAGCTGCCATCATGTCAATTCCTGACATAACAACAGCTTACCAACTCACGCTAAAGCACTATAATCTTGCACGAATAAATCCCGTATTCACAAGTGCTTTCATTGTATACTTTGGAATTACAAGCAGCCTTGAATTTTCAAAGAAACCTTCACCTTCACAATAAATGTTATCCAAAATATGAAACTGCTTTTCATACAATTCCATTGTAAACTCTGACGTTTTCAACTTCTCACGTCCTTCTGTTATCAGCATCTGAGCCTTTAACTGATTCTCTTTATCGCAATAACAAAATGTATATTTCCAGACATCTTCATCTAAGATATCTGTATTTGCAACAAAGAAAATATCATCATTTTCATCCTTAAAACGATACATCCGATATAAAATATTGCCAACCAATCGACCTTTCTTTTCGATTGGTAATACACTATATGGTGCACCTGATACAAAATGATATTTGTCAACAAGATTATTATAAACAGTCTGATTTAACTCAGAAAAAAAATCTAATTCACGTTTTAATAAATTGTCTATTGTCATAAAAAATCACCTGAACCTCTACATAAATAGTACATATGTTCATAATACAGGAAAACCCTTGATAATTCAAGGGTTTTCAATGATTTTTATTTGATTATTACGCCAGCTTCTTCAAAAGCAGCACGCATCGTTGGATTATTTTTTGTTAAACTACGAACAGATAAATCCTCTGTCTTATCGTTTAACAAGCGTAAATTACGTTCAGAACTCAGCAAGTTCTTTTTCACTTTCTGTAAATGTTCAATCGTTTTGTCAATTTCATCCACAGCAGCCATAAACTGACGACTTGCCAAGTCATAATTCTTTGACACTTTATCTTTAAACGTAAATAAATCCTGCTCAAATTTTGTCACATCCAGATTCATATTCTGCATACGTACAAGTTCACGTCTAGCATCCATTGCGTTCAATGCCGCATTACGCAACACCGTAATCATTGGAATAAAAAACTGTGGACGAATTACATACATTTTTGGATATCGATATGATACATCAACAATACCGATATTATACAATTCACTATCAGCTTCCAGCATAGATACCAAAACAGCATATTCACAACCTTTTTCTTTACGGTCTTTGTCAAGCTCCTTAAAGAAATCTTCGTTACAATGCTTTGTTGCCGTCGTATCCATTTCATTTTTCATTTCAAACATAATGGATAACAATGGAACCCCGTCCATTTCTTCCCGATAGATAAAATCACCTTTTGAACCTGTACGGGCATCATTATCTTTCTCAAAATATGCATTCGGAAAAGCAGTTGCACGAATCTGATTAAACTGTATCATACAGTGCTGTTCCAGTGTTTCACCAACCATTTTCGTACTCATACGTGTTTTCAGGTCTTTATAGTAATCAAGTTCTGTCTGCAACTTTTGCCGTTCTTTATCATCAATTGCTCTCTGCTCATCCACAGCCTTTTTCACATCCAAAGCTTTCTGTACATTATAAGCGTTCAGCTGACCCTGCAATTCTGTACACTTATTTTTCACATCAAACAGTTCCTGCTGAACCACAGACGCTGCGTCCATACGTGCTTTTTGCAACTGCAATTCTAACTTATCCTCGTATGTAGACTCTAACATTTTCATACGAGCCTGTAACTCTTTTTCAAACTCAGCATTTCGCACCTGTGATGCAACAGACTCATAATCAGATGCTGTCAAATCAAACGAATGTCCACATTCAGGACACTTAATCTTACCCATAATTTTGCTCTCACTTTCTTATCTTAATTCTTATCTGAATCTCCAATATCTATTCATCCCAAACCAACTTCTGTAAACATTTTGGACAACGCTCTAAAAACGTCGGATGTGAATAATACCCGTCGCCAAGACTTTCTGATAATTCAGCATGACAACACGGGCATTTATCTGGATTCCATGCTGATACAATGACTTTTTTCGGTATTTCTCTTTCCCGAAAATCCTGCAATTCTTTTTTATCTGAATCTGACATATCTGACATCACATCAAATGAACCATTCACCAATCGTGTACACAATTCCATGTAAAAATCATCTTTTGCAATTGACAGACACTCTCGTAATGGAATAGTTGGGTTCTCTACACTGACATTTAAGTTTGCCATAATATCACGTGCATACGGAACAAAAGATTCAACACGATGACCCTCACGTTTTGATGTTACAACATCTTCAGCAACAGCTTTCAATTCTTCTAACGACATACTCTTAAATGGATTTACAACCATAATTACACCATCCTTATTCATCTTAATACTGTACAATATTTAACACATTAGAATTCCAAATGTTTGGATGCATTACATAATGCGTCGGTTCCTGCTTTAAATACACTACAAAACCATCTTTATTTCGTACACCAACCGTATGTGGCATCGACATAATCAGACCGCGTTCTGCACGCGTGATTGCAACATACCAGACATTTAACGATTCTTGGTCAAGTTCTGTACCATAATCAGCAAACTGTACACCATATGGAATATTACCCTCGTAACAACCAACAAGAAAAACATATTCCCACTGTAAACCTTTCGCACTATGAATGGTCGATACAACAGCTACATCATTATCATCACGGTCATCATCTACAGCATTTGCATTCGTTATCATATCAGTTACAAACGTTAAAGCATCATCATACTTTCTCGAAATTTCATCCAAACGCTGAATATATTTCTTATCAGCTTCTAATGCTTTATAATCATCCGTTTTATCTTTACTTGTAGACAATTTAATCGTATTTGCAACAGTCATCACATAATAATTTGCTATCATCTGAAACTGCGTATGAAAATCTTTATCGTCCAGTGATTTCATGAATGAACACAAAGACTCAAGTGAAGCTTTCTGCAACTTCTGCAGACCCTTTTTCTTGCAACAATCTGTAAAACCATAACTATGATTTAAACATACATCTTTTGCAATCGCTGTTGCCGTTTTATCGCCGACCTTATACTCCAATGATGTAATATTTGTAATTGCCGGAAATAAAAATGGATTCAACATTAACTGAAAATAATTTAAAACAGCAACGACACCTCTGGTTTCAAGAAACTTCTTTCCACCACGTTTATCATAATCAATTCCATAATGACTCAATTTTGTTTCAATACCACTCGTATATGCTGATGTTCTTGAAAGAACAGCCATATGACTATAAGGTACACCCATATCATCATGTAAACGCATCATTTCAGAAATAACAGCTTCATCTTCCGCATCTGTATTTGCATACACATGAAACTCCGGCAATTGCTGTCCATCACGACTTTCATAACAATCCCTTTCAGGATTATACCGCTTACCAAGTTTCATATCATGATATTCATAAATACTATATTTCATAGTTTCATTCGCAAATCGAATAATAGGCTCATCAGAACGATAATTATACACCAGAGCAAAACGCTTACAATCCGGTAATTTATTCGGAAATTCCACAATATTCTCTACATTCGCTGCACGAAACTGATAAATTGCCTGTGACACATCACCTACAACGACAATATTTGTATTATACTTCGCCAATCGCAATAATATGGCTTCCTGCAAATTATTTGTGTCCTGAAACTCATCCACCATAATGTATTTATGACTCATTGCAATTCTTGCAGCCATCGTATCATCTTTTAGAAGTTCCAATGCTTTTGCCATAAAATCATCAAATGTAAAATACGGATTTGGTGTATTCTTCAACATTAAAATATCAACATCATACCGTAACATCTCAAGTATATCTTCCTGACCATACAACGGTGCAAACTCTTCCTCAGATTGAATTAACATCTGAATCGGCAACATTGCATTGATAGATTTACTAAAAAGACTGTGTATCACACCCGGCTCTTTTACCAATTTACGTAAATCATCATAAATTGGCTTATCATTCAAAGCTGCTTTAATATACTTGGTATAGTCAACAGGTGAACAGATATTTAATTTTTCAATCCCCATGTGTTTTCCATATTTTTGCAATAAATCAAGACAAAAACTATGAAACGTACATGCTAAAAACTTATTTTCTGGCATATCCACAGACGCTAATACACGGTCATGCATTTCATCTGCAGCCTTTTTCGTAAACGTCACCATGAGTACACTTGCAAAAGGGTCAACTTCATGTAAATATGCAACACGGTCAACAAGTGTCTGTGTCTTTCCAGACCCAGCACCAGCCATAACCACAGCCGGACCAGTCGTATGCGTTGCGACTTCAAACTGATTTTCATTCAGTTTTTTTTTCATATTATCTAACAACGTGGACATGTTTTTAATTTCCTCTCTTAATACTATATAATCATTATACCACATATATCAACATTTTTCAACATACAAAAAGAGTACTTGCTTATACAAGTACCCTAATGCTATGTTTTATCGAATTAACATTGCAATATAATTTTCCGATAGCATATGATATGTCATATTATTATACATCATATCATCCATTGACATAGCTGTAGAAGATATGTAAATACTTAATAAGATAAGTCCAATCAGAAATATCAATAATAATGCAAACAATACAATTGAAATAATAGAGCATACCTTACCGCCAGTAACCAGACCGGATTTTACACCATCTTTCTTTAATTTATGTGCAAATATCAGTCCTACAATTGCGGCAATTAAGCCTATAATATTCCAACAAAAAATTAAAGAAACGATTCCACAGCACAAACAGCCAACTGCCATATCATTTGTGGCATCAGGTGGCTGTACACCTTGTGAATTCTGATAATTACACTTATAATTTGCATAATCAATGTCTAACACATAACCACAAATCGGACACACATCATATTTTGCATCAATATTTGCTCCACAATGAGGACATGATTTCATACCATTATCATTCATATTTATCACCCCTTTCTTATTCTAATTCCATACTGACATCGTCCATCGCTTCTGCAACGCGTGGAAGACGACGTTCACCTGTTGGCTGAATACGTTTTGATACAGGTTTCTCTACTGTTGACTGAGACTTCTCAAACACGCTATCATACAATTTCTGCTGCTTCGGTGTCAAAGCAATACCTACAGAATTCTTTGCCATGACATCAGCAATTTCATTACCTTCAATTCCTGAATGCCCTTTCGTATGAACAAAAGATAATGAAACAGACCGATTATCCGATTTCATAAATTCAGCATACGCTCTTGTACTATCATTATTTGTCTTCCACTGACCAGTAGCCCACTGCTCAATACCCTGATAATCGTAAAACATTGTCATTTCACGAATACCGAGTTCCTCGGCTTTTCGAACAGCAGCCATAGAACCCTCAATTTCACCAGCAACATTTCGCATAGATGCCATTTCTGGATTACGTCCATGCCCCTGTAAAGGATATTTGGTCGTTCCATCAAATAAATATCCGCCATAACCATAAACACCTGTATCTGGATTAAATGAACCGTCTACGAACGCATATGGTTTATCCAAATCATCATCTGATTTTGATACATCCGGCTCTACAGATTCTTTTGATTTGAATTCAGATTCCGGCACAGCCGTATAACAGATACCCATGTCAATTAATGCTTGTGCGTTGTCTTTTTCAATATTTACATAATCATTCGCTTCTTCTTCTGTTTTAAATGACTTATATTCAGCACCAGAAAACCCATCAACTTGTGCTTTACATTCATCCCATGATGTGTAAACACCCGGCACCAAACCACGCTTTACACCATAATATTTTACTTTTGCCATATTTTAGTCCTCATTCATAGATTCATCAGATGTACCCATAGTCTCATCATATGTTGACTCACTATCTACCGCAGCATTCGTTGACGAAACAACAAATGTCTGTTTTTCTTTCAAATACATCTTATACAATTTCGTAAAAAATGCTTTACGTCCAGCCTTATCATTTGGAATTTCTTTTCCAAAAATCTGACGTACCATAATTCCGACATCAACATTCTCTTTAATACGTACCTCTTTAATTTGCTGCTCAATACGCTCTTTCTCTCTTATCAACTCTTCTTCTGTCATCTGCTTTTTTCTTGGCATAACATATTTCCTTTCTTGATTTTAAAACTATAATTCCTGAACAAATATCACATTTGTTCCTGTAATTTCTACTTCAATCTTTGCATAACCATCGCTATCTACAACAATATAATGATTTGTATCATCAATTTGTTCAAAACGTGTCACAGCATAAATATCATGTTCAAATTGCTCTTGATATACCTCACGAATATGATGCAATATCTTATCGCCTTTTGACTCAGAAATATTTAAAACCTGAGCAATATTCTGAACTGATGTAAACCATTCTACTGTATCATAATACTGTAATTCATTCTCAGCATAGGATTTTACAATCTTCTCAGACTGTTTTGCCTTTTTATTAAACAAAAATACTGCCACCGATTACAACTATCAAAATTTCAATCAAAACACAAATAACTAATACACCAAGCAAGGTTGCCCTTGCTTTGGTGTATTCTCTATGACCACGTTTTGGATGATTTTCGTCCATCATGATTTCAATCTCCTTACGTCATGTTATTCTGCTTTTTCATTTGACTCTGATGCTACAACTTTTTCTTCCTGTACACCATATATATAGGTATCTGTACTACCCAATCCGCCACTACGTACTGCATCTTTAATACGTAAACCTTTTGATTCATCATACGGTCTTAAGAATTTATGAAAGATACCCTGACCAATCCGGTCACCAACTTTAATGGTCTTATCTTTGAAGCCAATATTGTAAAACAGAAATCCGATTTCACCGTCATTCTCTTTATTTGAATAATAATCAGCATCAATGATACCAACACCATTTGCCATAATCAGACCCATTTTTTTCGGACCAGACGAACGATTTACAATTTCCAAATACTCATCAGGTTCCATATTTGATTTAACACCTGTATGTACAAGTGTTGGTTTAATTTCAATACCATTCTCTGATAAAGCCATTGCTTTCATTACATGAAATAACTGTTTCCAAATACTCGGAACAACAACGTCTTCTGCACAAAAGAAATCAGCACCAGCCGAATGTCTTGTCTGATATTCCGGCAACTGAGCTTCTGGATAAGCCTTTACAGGCTTATTATTTTCCACTACAGTAAATCCGTCACTCAGTTTATTTGCAAATTCAAAACTTCTACAGCTTACTTCTGTCATAAAAAATTCCTCTCTTTCTTGCTTGTCTAACCTTACATAGTATATTATATCGTAATCCATACAATTTAGCAAGAAATCTATGCATATATGAGGATATTTTAAAATGACATACCATCATCACCGAAAGATTTTGCCATATCATCTAACACTTCATCTGAAATATCATGGTCTTCACGAACAGAATCATACAATCTGGCAACATCCGACTTCGTAGAATTTTCACCGATAAATTCCACACCCTGTCGCATCTCATGCAATTTTTTATCCAAATATTTTGAATAATCAGCTTGTGTTACGTCAGCATCCATATGTAATCGTGCCAGATTACGTTCCTGTAAAGGTTTATATTCATCCCATGTTGCTACATGCGGATATTCTGAAGCAGCTGCTGCAAACTGGCGCATTACTTCACGTTCTTTATTCATATCCACAACAGTTCCATTTGCGTCATACATTGTCATTCCGTTTTCAGACATATAATCCATATTATGTCCTTTTGTCCAAAATTCAACTGTATTTGCATCACGTAATACATCACCACGTTCATGCGTAATTGGAACTACAGCATAACCAATAATCGGTTCCTTGTCTTTGTTAAAATAAGGTGTCTGCATATGAATTTCTGAATTCAAACGACCATTATTATTGTCTACATAATCACGCACACTTGTAACATGATAGCCCATATTCACACCATTTTTGTATACATCTTGATATTTCATAAAAAGCCCTCACTTTCTGATTTTATTTCTTGTTTTAATTATATATGCACATTACAAATAATACAACATG
>ENA-OPNB01002072-OPNB01002072.1-human-gut-metagenome-genome-assembly--contig:-NODE-2072-length-12348-cov-1.578378_pt1 | contig 12348 bp, 6 predicted proteins | sample MGYA00241528_ERZ501754 | MGnify/ENA primary metagenome ERZ501754 (study PRJEB25962, sample SAMEA2042646) | human gut metagenome | biome: human gut; feature: human-associated habitat; material: faeces... | reverse complement strand
TCATAGGAGTATCAAACGTAAACCCTTCATTTCCACAGAAATACGCCTTATCCACAGTGTTATGCACAAGATACGTAGACTGACGACAATGTACCGGTGAATAAAGTTTCTCCCCTCTTGACAAACAAGGCAGCGGAGTGCCCGGATACGGATCGACAAACCCGATGGCCAGCAGATTCTCGTCTGTAACAGCTCCGCTAAGATGTGTGATAGCAAACTGGCTTGTCTTCACAGGATGTGCAGTCACCGTATAAACAATCTCATGACGATAAAGACCACTACCTGCATTTTTAGTAGATGAAGAAATAGTAAGCCATGCAGGCAAACTTCCGTCATACGCAGCGTCCAATGCTGCTGAGCTATAATCTGTAACAACACGTTTTATAGTATATGGCATTGCAGCATCAGCTGCAATCTTTACATAAGTCCCTTTAATCTCTGTACCAGCAATGATAGTAGCTTTGTCATCCATTACGGAGATTCCGTCCTCAATCGTTACCCAATCAATTGAAGTTCCGTCTTTCCATTCTTCTACTGAAATATCAAAGCCTGTAGAACCAGCTATCTTTTTCGTATTAAGCTGATAGAGATAGTTAGCCTCCACATTAATATCAGCAGTAAGATTAAGATAAAGAGTCGGACCTTCTGTATTGGTATTGGCAAGTTTAGTGGTAGCCCATACTACTGTTTTTTCATTCTGCTCAAGAGTTGAAGTCAACTGAGTCGGATAAAGATAGAAACTTTTCCCATCATTAGCTAAATCAGCTACCGGTATTTCCAGAACATCAGCTGATATATTGCCTGCACTACCACTTACATCACCTATGAATCCTTGAGTGTATCTATTCTTAATATATACTTTATCGATCACTAATCCCGATTCTGTTGGATCATTCAGCAAATCAAATCTAGCTACACGTCTTTTAAGTTTTACATCAACCTGATTGTCGGAAGATTCTACATCGGTAACTGTTACATACTCCTTACCATCTGTTTTGACATTAGACATAACAAATGGAGGATTCAATTTACCACTCTCCGCAACAGTCTTACTATTTAGCAGTTCATCGATTGTATTTGCTCCACTCATATTAGGAAAGTTGTTCTCATCCTCACTCTCCACAATGATAAATCTCTTTTCTCCTCCAGTCGAAGAAGTTAATTCTACAGTATATGACCTTGTATCACCGTTTGCACCCACAGAAGCAGCTTCATAATTTAAGACATACCTTTGTTCATACTTACCTTCTTTGCTAAATTGATAAAAAGCTATTTTGTCATTAGTGCCTCCATTTTCGTCACCTACACCTACTGCCTTGGTAAGGAATGCAACCGGAGTATGCAAGTTAAATGTGATTTTTCCTTTGCCAGAAGGCTGGGGATCATCAGAGATCGGGGTTTCATCACTTTTCGAGCAACCGACTAATAAAACGGTTGAGAATAAAGCTAGACATATATAAATATTCTTTAGAATCGTTCGTTTTTTCATGATAATGCCATTTCAATCTAGTTCCAAATCTTTAAATTAATAGTTATAAAGAGGTTGATTCAAAGCACAATTTGAGCCAACCTCTTTATCATTTGTCAAGTATCACTTAATCCCATTGAATTTGTTGATCTTCATCCGGAATCAACGTATTCAGGTCACGTTGCATATTCAGGGTACCTTCCACTGTATATTTCAACCTATTGCCTGGGCTGAGTGTATAATCTTCAAATGTATAAGCTAAATAAAGTGTAATATAAATATGCTTTAAATACGGTTTTACAGCATCATATTCCTCTACTACAGTATAATAAGGCTGTTCATATTCAACATTTCCGATTTTACCATTTAATTCCTTAAAATTATTCCCCTCCGTTCCTCCATTATCTGTCCAAAGTCTCAATTTATATTTCAAAGGAGTAATTTTTTCCTTTGTAAACTCCATATACAATTTATAGCATTTGCGATCTATATAATCCACATCTCTAAGTCCCATATAGACAAATACCGTATTATCATCATGTACATAGGCCTTGTGATTAGTCACCGTAAAAGGGTCCTTTTGCCCTTCCAAAGTAATCTTAAATTGACTCCCATCATACGTGCCTGAATAATCATTGAATGGAATAACATTTAACAAAGCTTTCCGATAATGTAAGCGGTCATTCGATTGATAATCATATGAAGGATCATCTACTATTGTCAATGGCAAAATATATTTATCTGACATATCCAACGAATTAGCGTTATTTTCACCTCCTAAAGTGAAATTAATAGGTAAAGTAGCTACATACTCACCAGCAGGAATATCCACAGTTTCCGGCATCGTATAATACTGTTGATCTAACATCTGGTAATAAAGTTCCGAACGACGTTCACCAAAACGTTCCAGATTCAAGGTTTTCAGAGTATCCGGATCTAGAGCTACATGTACAGTTCTAACATTTGTATTCATTGTAGATCCACTAAGGAGTAATGGAAGATTATATGTAACCATACCATCTGGCTTATAACGTACATACGTAGAACTTACTCCCTCACCATTTATCGTAGCTTTAAAAGAGACCAGCTGCTTAAACTGTTCATCTTCCCATTCATTGTTGCACGAAGTACAGCATATCGCTAGCATTGCAACCAAAAATAAATTATATATCTTTTTCATTTTATACATATAAATAAGTTATGAGATTTATTCTGGGTCTCTCCATCCTGGATTCTGAGTCATCAACAGGTTCCGTTTCATTATATAATGATGAATCGGCCAGAACCACATTTTAGTAGAGAACATCGTTGGCATTGAAGTCGTTTCTACTGGAGTATGGAACCCTGCAGGATCTTCTTTACTGATATAAATATTACATCCATACATAGGAACTGATTCCTCTACCGGCGCATCACACCAACGACGAATATCAAAGAAACGATGCCCCTCCGCAAACAATTCAATCTGACGTTCCCGCTTAATCTTAATACGAAATTTATCAGGACTATCATACACATCATAATCTGGTAACCCTGCACGGATACGGATTGGTTGAACCCCTTTCTTCAATTCTTCTGTTTTACGTGTTATAGTATGCATTTTTTCTCCATTCCATGAAGGGATCTCATATGTACCTTGCACCTCATTCAGTGCTTCCGCATAATTCAGCAAAATCTCTGCATAACGGATATCCGGAGCATATTTAGCCTCAATGCGACTTGCATCGTATGCTTTATCTGCATCTGACAAGTCGTTTGGATGCACAAACTTTTTAATCCCAATACCAGTATTAAGCCAGTTAGTTCCTATTTTATAACCATCTGATTCGCCTCTGTAATAGAAAATCTGTACATCTTTTTCCTCCTTTTGGTTTATGTCGGCATTTAACATATGCCAAACACTTCCATTATAAGCTACCGATGCATAGAAACGAGGTTCGCGACCTGCATATTGTTTAGAAACGCCAACTCCTTTTGCCCCTAATTCTGGATACTTACTCAATTCGTCTTTCGTTACTACCTCAGTTGGTCGAGGATCATTGTTATAACGACTGGGGTCTGTATATCCTTCCATTCCTGCATACATTGAGTTCATACCTGGACAATCACTACCATCTTTCATATAATAGGCATCACATTGCTTCTGAGTCATGCCGTGACAATTGTATCCTCCCCCCTGTGAACGAGGTAATTGGTGGATAACCATCACTTTTATATTTTCCGCTCCCTGATTAGTCCCCCTAGTAAATATGATCTCAGAGTTTCCATAGGCAGAGACTTCTCCGTCAAACAATGCACGGTAGGATTTAAATGGGTCAATATTTTGCCAACCTTTAGGCCAAGGGTTAGAATGGAAAGTTCCTTCATCGTCCGGAGGAGTAATAGTTGCAGGGTCAGATAAACTTGAACCTCCTTCACTTTTATAAGCAACATACAGTTGATATTTGCCTCTTTTGCAGCAGCTGCCGCTATAGCCCATTTCCGTTCATCATAAGTATCAGACAACAGTTTTTTTCCACTCTTGTCCACCAATGCAGCAATCACCTCTGCAGGAGCTTTTCCATTAAATAGGGGACTAGCAGCGTATAACAACACTCTGGAACGGAGACTCAAAGCTGCTCCACGAGTAGGACGTACTATATCTTGTGGACCTCGTGCCTCCTCTAGCAACATAGCAGCTTTTACTAATTCATTAGAAATGTAATCAACACATTCATCATATGAATTCCTCGGATAGGCAATCTCGTCATATTCTTTCGTATAGTCAATACCCTCATCTGGCAAAATAGGGACAGGACCAAACGAACGAATCAACATCCAATAACAATATGCCCGCAAAAAATGCGCTTGTCCTTTCATATCGGCAATTTCTGGTTCGGAAAACTCCTTATTCATGTCTATGTTATTAAGGAAAACAGACAAATGACGAATTCCTTGATAAGCAGGTTGCCAAATATATAGACTATTCCCAGTCCCCAATCCTTTTTCTGTATAATTACCACTCTTCCAATCTACATAATTCAAATCACCATAATACATGTCGTCTGCAAAATTGAAAGACGTATTTTTCTTACTATTCACCTGCTGGAGATAATCATGTTTCAAGTAAGTATAGCCACGCGCCAACCATTCATTTGTATAATCTTTACTCTGAAACACTTGTTCTATAGACATACGTTCATCAAAAATGTAGTCCGAATCCAAATAATCACGACATCCGACAATAGTGGTACCCAGCCCTACTACCAAACACAAAGTTATAATATATTTTTTCATATTTACATTGTTTATAAGTTAACAGATACACCCAATGAGAACGTTCTACTCAAAGGGTATTTCTTTCCATCAGAAACTCCTAATTCTGGATCCCAAAGTTTAAAATCAGAGAAAGTCAACAAATTAGTTCCGACAAAGAAAACACGTACTCTATTTAAGTGAATCTTATTCACCAAAGCTGTCGGAAGAGAATAACCGATATCTAAGGTTTTTAAACGTAGATAAGATCCATCTCTCAGCCAATAATCAGATTTCTGATAATTATTAGGATTCTGACCATAGGTTAAACGAGGAAATTCAGCATTAGGATCTTCATTTACTCCTAAGATCCAACGATTACCATTAGCCATCTCCTTCAATACATTTCCCCATCCATCACCACCACTAAACATCTGCACGGTAGTTCCATCAATAAAGAAAGTAGATTTACCTGATCCCTGAAAATGAACATTCACATCTAATCCTTTCCATTTAGCTGACATACCAAATCCATAAATCAAATTTGGTTTAGTCGTTGCTCCAATAGCGACTTTATCATTACCATCAATTATACCATCACCATTAATATCTTTATATTTAATATCTCCTGGCATGATTTCGTATATCTCACCTTCTGTATACCCATTCTGGGTTTTTGTATATTTGAATTCTTGTTTCGGACTATTTCTAATTTCTTCATAGTCCTTGAATAATCCCAAGGCAATAAACCCAGTTGCTTGATTCACACGATGCCCTTGATCAAGTTTATACTCATAAATAGTATTTTCTTCATCTCGTTCTATAATTTTATTCTTGCTATAAGTCATATTACCTCGCAAAGTGAAATCTACTTTTCCTATCTTTTGCTTCCAAGCAAAGTGTCCATCAAATCCTTTCGCCTCTACAATACCCACATTTGCCTTAGGATTACTTTCCAATCCGACTTCATAAGGAACAGATTTGCGTTCCATATAAATTCCCTCGCGTCGTTCATAGAAATAATCAATAGCACCTGACAATCGATCACTCAAAAAAGAAAAATCAATACCTAAATCTTGTTTCGTTGAAACTTCCCATGAAACATTGGGAGAAGCAATACTAGAATAATACTTTCCAGTCCAACTTTTGTCTCCCACAGATATATCAGCAAAGTTAAAAGTCCCTCCATCACCAATACTATACAAATAAGGGAAACGGACATTTTTACCTAGATTGTCATTACCTGTCTTTCCATAAGAGTAACGGATTTTAAGCATATTAACCCATTTTCCCGCCAGTTTCTTCATGAAAGGTTCTTCTGCCAAATTCCATGCACCAGAAATAGCCGGAAAAAAGCCAAAGCGATAGTCTTTGTGGAAATTTTCAGACCCAGTATATCCAAAATTAAAATCTACGAAATAACGATAATTCCAGTTGTAATTTACCCGACCAGCTAATCCCTGATTACGTTGAGCCATACCGGTCTTCAAGTCAGTTCCTAAATTTTGTGTAAAGACCTTGGACGATTGAGTGTACTTTAAAACACCCCCTACATGATGTTCCTTAAATCCACGATTATAATGCAATTCCCACTCAAAGAATTCTCTTCTATCACCCTCCGAGTTAGATGTCTGCGTCATAGGAACAGCTTCCCTTACCCGAGTAAAATTAAGCGTTCCATCTGGTTGACGATAACGATCGGCTCTATAAACTTCTGGACACTTATAGCGTTTAACCCAATTTGAATTATAAGTATCATATCCAAATCTGCCAATAAATCGTAATCCTTTTGTTATAAAATCCAACTTTTGTTCTAATGTTACATTGGTCTGAATATTATTCTTCCAACTCTCATTAAAACCTGTTTGAGTGGCTTGTACCCAAGGATTCATATTATCATCCTTATCAGACCAAGCAGGAAATTTTCCATCCGAATAAACTACAGGCATCATAATAGGGTTATATCCCATAAGCACCGACCAAAGATTATCCGTTCCACTTCCTGGATCATTCTGTTTACGTAATGAACCGGATAATCCCACTTTCAACAAAGTAGTCTTTGTAATATCAATATCCAGATTCATACGATATGTCCATTTTCTATAATTTGTATTGGTATTATAATCCTTTAGCGCTTTATCTACCTTATACATACCTTGTTGATTTTGATAACTACCAGACACAAAATAACGAGCTGTTCGACCACCACCACGCATATTCAGAGTAGCACGCGAACTCCAAGCACCATCACGCATCATCACATCCATCCAGTCTACATTAGGAAATCGATCTGGATCAAGCCCTGAACGGAATAATTCTAGTTCCGTTGGAGAATAAAGTGCCTCTTGATTTCGTGTCAATCTAGCCTCATTAGCCATAGAAGCATATGTATATCCATCTACAAACTCCGGTGCCTGAGTAAAAGTGCTATAAAATCCTTCTACTTTCGCATCAATATTAATCTTACTCTCTTTTCCTCGTTTTGTATTAATTAAAACGACACCATTTGCACCCTTACTTCCATAAATAGCAGTAGCAGAAGCATCTTTCAGTACAGTAAAAGATTCTATATCTTCTACATTTACTTCATCAATATCACGTTCAAATCCATCAACTAATACTAATGCAGCAGTATTAGCACCAAAGGTAGAAATACTACGAATCCAGAACTCTGACACACTACCCGGGCGACCAGAAGTCTGCATTGCCATTACTCCCGGAACCACACCAGCCAACCCATCTGCCACTGATGTAGAAGGAACAGATTTCAAAGCATCCACATCCACGTTAGTAATAGCACCTGTAACAGCTATTTTCTTCTGTGCACCTGTACCCGTAATCACAACTTCATCAATGACAGTAGCAGAAGCTTCTTTCATGACTACATTTATTACACGTTGTTCTTTCACCAATATATTCACTGTTTCATATCCGATGTATGAAAATACCAGTTTATTATAAGTAGAAGTCTTAATTTTATATCTACCATTTAGATCAGTAATCACACCTAATCCGGGCATATTCTCTATAGCAATATTCACACCAATCAGGGGTTCCTTATTCTGGTCAGTTACAATACCTGTTACTGTTACACTTTCTTGTGTCCATGCACTTATTGAGAAAAGTAACAACAATATACATATAAATATATTTTTTCTCATCATAAAATATGTGTTTATCATTTATTATTCTTCCTGGGCTATTTTACGAATGACAGCCTGTTTTGTTCCATCATGCTTTTCTCCTCTTTCACCCACATAAAAACATTTTCTTTTTTCATCATAAGCAATAGCCCATGGATGAAAGAAACGCGCCTCTGTACGTAATGCCCCATCCGCATATCCTCCTTCTGTACTTCCATTTCCACGTCCAGCAAATGTTGTTACCCTACCTGTAGGAGTTAATATTCGTATACAATGGTTATATTCATCGGTGAAATAGAAGTCATATTCATCCTCTGCACCTGTATAATCTTCATTTTTTACAAAAACGCCTTGTCCAGGCCCATTCACACGAGCATTTCCTCCTACTCCATCTACATATCCAGCTTTACTAGCATGACCGGCAATTATATAGGGCTCGGAAAATTTATCCAATACTTCATTATAATCCATTCGTGCAATATAGCTATTTTGCTGAGAAGAATACAAACGTAATAAATACGCATATTTCCCCGTAGGATGTACCACCATTCGTAAAGTTTCTTTAGTTCTCATATGACTGGCAAAAGTTGTAAATTCTTTTGTTGCAAAATCATATCGCCACATCGGTTGAGTTTCATATAATGTATAATAAAGAGTTCCAGTCTTGGGGTGTACAAAAGCACCGGTCACTCCTTTTTGTTTATGTTGACTGTCCTCTAACAAAGTTTTCGTTTTAAAACCTGAAGCACGAGAAAGAACGATATTTACAGCTCCATTATTAGATAAATCTCTAGACACAATCATATCTTGATTTTCATCCACTGTCCAATTTATAATAGTGGGTCGTTCTGTTTTATTCCCTAAATCAGGAAGCATGGTTACTGTCTTTTGCTCCAAATCAATCAAACGACACGAACCTACACCAGAGGCAGTCATATATAAATGATCAAAATTAGATTTTGGATCAAAGGAAAACCAAGTTGCCCCTTTAATACACCCACAGTCGTCAAAAGAGCCATCTTGTTCATATGCATCATTTTCATTTTGAAACCGTTGACCAGCCAATCTTGATACTAGCCATTGCTTTACATATGTAAACTTCTCTTCGGCTTCCGCATAGGCTATTTCTTCTCCCTCACCATCATAAACACTGATTTCTACATCTCCATCCACAGCCATTCGTGGAACGACACAATACAGTATTTGATTCTTAACATTAATGATATTAGCCTCTTTACCCCCAATAATAACCTTTAACTTGGTTGGATCATTACCGAAGTTATCACCATATAAAATCAAGTTATTACCAACACCTCCTTCTTTAGGCTCAAAATCAGTAATCACAATCGGCTTACTCGGATCAAAAGCCGCTTCTTCCGACTCATCGTCCTTACAACCTAGTACACAAAGGACTATCAACGGCATCATGATAGTAAACAATCTGATGTACCGGTCCTTCCAAAAACTTTTCTTTTTCATACATTAAATTTTAGTTCGCTATTTTTTTAATCTCAAAACTATATCCAACTAACATTTCAACCCTAATTATTAAATACGGGAAGAAAATCTGAAGTTGAAGGCACACAATTTTTTATATAGGGCCAACCATCTTCTGTCCACAATACCCGATCTAACATACCCAAACGTCCTCCAACCTCACCATTTTCTTTCACATAGCTATGGTATATCATCCAATCAGTACCGGCATCGTCTTGTACAATAATGGAGTTATGACCAGGACCAAAGAATTTCTGGCCATCTCCTTCCAATACCAACTCCCAAGCATTGTTAATCATATCTTTACCACTCTTATCAAGGTATGGTCCAAGTAAATCCTGTGAGCGGCCCACTACTACTTTATATCTACTTCTCTCGCCATCACAACAATTGTTTATAGATGCAAACAGATAATAATAGCCGTTCTTCTTATAAATATTGGTACCCTCAAAGGCTTTACCACAGACTTGCTTTTTAAGAGTTGGGGTACCATTCTCATTACGTTTCACAGAAAGTCCATCATCAGTAAGTTCAGTTACATAAATACCATTAAAACTACCGACAAACATATATTTTTTATTATCCTCCTCATAATAGAACTGATCAATACAATTGGACCCAAAATCTTCTTTCGTCAGCAACTCTTTACTATTCACAAAATCACCTAAAGGACTATCTGAAGTAGCAACTGCAGTGTAGCTAGCATCTCCATCTCCCCATTTTGCCCATGAAAAATAAAGTACATATTTACCATTAATATGACGGATTTCCGGAGCCCAAAATGCACCTCCACCAGGAATTTGCGGCTTTGTCGCATTTCGAAAAGCAGTTCTCTTAAATTCCCAATTCACTAAATCCTTAGAAAAATAAATAGGAACCCAATATTTATCTGTTTGAGTAGCATATAAATAGAAACCATCCTCTGTGCGAATAACAGTAGGATCGGCTGCACTTGAGAAGGTAATTACCGGGTTCGTGTAAGTTATACCTATTTTGAAGTAACAAATTTCATCACGAAGAGCAACACTTTCATGAGAACACTCCCCTAGCCGTACAGGCAACAAATATTTTACGGTCTCCATTCCTTCACGCTTAACTATAAACTCTCCAGCAGCCTCATTCTCCCCAGCTTTGAAAAATATCCCCGTTCCTAAATCATAGTTAGCCGCTGGAAGAAGCTGATAAGAAGTTTTATAGTTCTTATTATATTCAGCAACCAGTTCTTTCGCATTAGAGGGTACTTCCAATTTACACGAAAAGTTCCAAGGATTATTTTTTATTTCTCCATCTACCTTATAATTAAAAGTAGTATTAACAGAAATGGGCATCAACACTTTACTAATGCTAACCTCTTCTGAAGTAGTAGCCAAACTAACTATTGGATAATCAAACGAAATATGTAGTAGAAAATCACTCTGACTTTTACGAACCTTTACGGTAGTTGAGGTTAGTCTCAATGCTATCACATATTCAGCCCCATTTTTCTTGAATTCAGCAAATATTTTAGCTGGGTCAAATTTAACTTCTATTTCCTTTGAAGTAACTCCTTGTTCAAAAGCAAGCTGTGAGGTACTTATCGAATACAACGACGATGGCAATAATTTATAAGCAGTTTCTTCCTCCTTATTATATGCCTTCAAATCCTCCTCCTTCCACTCATCCAGTTCTGCTATAAAAGCTGTACTCGCACTGCCCCCCTTCAACTCCACAGAGAAAGGGTACACAACTTGTGTCACATCACTACTGGAAACCTTAATTACATTTAGTCCATTAGGCTGTACTTGTAAATACTGATTCGAATTTACATCCCCATCTTCACCAGAAACATCCTTAGTATCATCAGAACCACATGACAAAAAAAGCAGAAGTCCCGCACTAAGAAACATTAGCCCAATTTTTCGAATATTTTTTTTAATTGATTTGTAATTCATTACATATAGATTTAAGTAATACCCTGTGTTTTATCAAAAAACGTTATCCCTTGAACTATCTTTTTAACTGCATCTAAAACTAAATTCCGTATTATATAATAATGATCATTATCTCTCTATAAAGGTACTAGCACCCCTATCATCTGATACAAAAGTAGAAAATTGGAACTATTTAAGATATTAAATATAGGTCAATAAATGAAAAATTAGTCCCAAACTAATCTAAAGTATTCAAAGATTATACAGAGGAGTTTTTATTAGCAACCATCTGAACAATATCTTTCTTTTATTGGATAATTTCTTCTTCAACAATCCACTACTACTCAAACATTATTTGAAAACTAGAATATTTATGGTGTTGCTATATTTTAAACTAATAGCAACACCATTTCATCTAATTGCTTTCTTTATAACCGGACAAACTAAATCAGCATATCTCATCATACCTAAGTCTGTAAAATGAATGCCATCTACAGTAGCTTCTCCATCCTCTCCCAGCATATTTTTTGATGAAATAAGAATGATATTTTTCTCATTTATTTTCTTTAAACAATTAAATATCTCTTTCAACGTATCATTCTTTCGTCGCACCTCTTTAGCAACCTTTTCATCATAAAATGTGTGAGGGAAAATAGGATCCTCTATAAAAATAATTGGTGTATCCGGATGTTTACCACGAATGATACGATAGAATGTTTCCAGCCGTTCTTTCATCTTTGCAACAGAAGCATTAGGCACAAAGTCCAAAACGAAAACACTAGCTTCTACTTCAGCTATTACTTTAGCTACTTCCAAATCTAGAAATGCATTTCCACTGAATCCTAAATTGATACATTCACGGTTCAATCTTCTCGATATAATATTGGTATGTGCCATTCCTGGACGTGAAGCACAACCTCCTTGAAGAATGCTGGTTCCATAAAAAACAACAGGATTCTTACGAATTGGATAATCCACTAACGGCTGACTAATAGTAGCCAAAGAATCAACTCCGATAGACAAAGAAATAAGACCATCATACAATGGCAAATAAAGCATGTATTCTCTTTCTTCAGGATGCATATTTTTGATAATT
>ENA-OPNB01002058-OPNB01002058.1-human-gut-metagenome-genome-assembly--contig:-NODE-2058-length-12405-cov-2.214170_pt1 | contig 12405 bp, 7 predicted proteins | sample MGYA00241528_ERZ501754 | MGnify/ENA primary metagenome ERZ501754 (study PRJEB25962, sample SAMEA2042646) | human gut metagenome | biome: human gut; feature: human-associated habitat; material: faeces... | reverse complement strand
TGCCCGTGTCCAATTGCCACACGACAGTCAGGGATATGACGTTCAATCATCGCTTTTAATTCGGGCAGGTTTGCTATCCGGTTGTTGACAAAAAACACCTGTCCGTTACGACTCATTTCAAAGTTGATAGCGTCCGTTATCACTTCTTCATTAAAAGTATGCACTTCGGTCTGAATCGGATAACGGTTAGGCGGCGGTGTAGAGATCACACTCAGGTCTCGCGCACCCATTAATGAGAATTGCAGCGTCCGGGGAATGGGCGTGGCAGTCATAGTCAATGTATCGACATTCACCTTCAACTGACGTAACTTCTCCTTGACGGAAACACCGAATTTCTGTTCCTCATCAACAATCAGTAATCCTAAATCCTTGAACCGGACATCTTTTCCCAAAATACGATGAGTACCGATAAGTATACCGACATCACCTTCCTTCAATTCTTTCAGCACCGCTTTTGCCTGTGCGGCCGTACGTGCACGGCTCAGATATTCCACCCGGCAAGGCAATCCCTTCAAACGTTCGCGGAAGGTCTGGAAATGCTGATAAGCAAGCACCGTGGTCGGCACCAGAACTGCAACCTGCTTATTGTCCGCCACCGCCTTAAAAGCTGCCCGGATAGCCACTTCCGTTTTTCCAAAGCCTACATCCCCACAGACGAGACGGTCCATTGAGCGGTCACTCTCCATATCGGTCTTCACATCGACAGTAGCTTTGCTCTGATCGGGTGTATCTTCATAAATAAAAGACGCTTCCAACTCACGCTGCAAGAAACTGTCGGGACTATAAGAAAAGCCTTTCTCCTGACGACGTTGCGAATACAACTTAATCAAATCGCGGGCAATATCCTTGATTTTGTTTTTTGTACGCTCTTTCAGTTTCTCCCATGCCCCCGTTCCCAACTTATTAAGGCGGGGAGCTTCGCCCTCCTTACCTTTATATTTAGAGACCTTATGCAAAGAATGAATCGAGACAAACACCACATCCTCATTTTGAAAAACCAGTTTCAGAACTTCTTGCGTAGTATCTCCATTCGGAATACGCACCAATCCGGAAAAACGTCCGATACCGTGGTCCGTATGCACCACATAATCACCCGGAGTAAACTGATTCAGTTCTTTCAAGGACAGGGCCACTTTACCTGAACGAGCCTTATCGCTTTTCAGATTATATTTATGGAAACGGTCGAACAACTGGTGATCTGTAAAGATACAGAGACGCAATGTGTTATCAACAAAACCTTCATGCACAGTACGTTCTACAGGAGTAAATTTGATCTTATCCCCCCGGTCTTCGAAGATTGCCCGGATACGATCCGTCTGCTTCATGCTGTCACTACAAATATAAAGGGTATATCCTTTTTCCAAATACTCCTTGAAAGAGCCGGCTACCAAGTCGAAGTTTTTATGAAAGATAGGCTGTGCGGAAGTATCAAAAGTGATGCTGGCATTCGGAGTACCGGTCGGCTTGTTACCAAACTCCAGCCGGCGGAAATCAAGTGCACGCACGGTAAATTCACTGCCGTCTATCAGTTTGCCTTCCAACGTAATACCGCCATTTTCTTCGACTTCCTGTACGGCTATCGCCTGCGGCGTCAACGCCTCATCGTGCACGACCTGAATCCGTTCACGCAACCAAAGGAAGTCACGCATTGCCAAGGTAGTCTCTTTCGGTATGAAATCCAAAAACGAGGTAGTAACATCTCCCGTCACAGCCAAATCGGGCACGATAGACACTCCTTCTTTCTTCTCCCGCGATAGCTGGGATTCAACCTCAAAGGTACGGATACTCTCTACTTCGTCTCCAAAAAAGTCAATGCGGTAAGGATATTCCGAAGCAAAAGAAAAGACGTCGATGATGCTACCACGAACGGCATACTGCCCCGGCTCATATACATAATCCACATATTCGAAACCATAACTATGCAACACATCCGTGATAAAGGTCGTGTCTACCTTCTCGCCGACATTCAGTTTCAGAGTCTTATCGCTCAATTCTTTACGGGATACGACTTTCTCCGCCAATGCATCCGGATAGGTGACGATGCACAAGCCCTTCTCCCCTTTCTGCAAACGGCTCAATACTTCCGTGCGGAGAATCTCATTTGCCGCATCTTTTTGCCCGTACTTAATGGAACGGCGGAACGAAGAAGGAAAGAAAAGTACAGTTTCTGTCCCCAACACTTGCGTCAAGTCGTGATAAAAATACCCCGCTTCCTCCAGATCGCCCAGAATAAAGACAAAAGGACAACCTCCCTCCTGCACCAATATAGAAGAAAAAAGCGAAGCAGCAGACGCATATAATCCTCCACAAAAAATAGTTTGAACAGAAGTATCCTTCAACAAACGCTTCATCACTGCCATGTTAGGATGGGCAGCATATAGTTGTTGCAACTCAGTTATCGTCATACCTATAAAAATTTCCCCGCAAAAGTACAAAAATAACGCGAGCACCTTGTACATTACCGTTAGAAATTAAAGGCAGTACCGCTTGAATTTAATTCTATTTCCCCATTCGTTTACTTCTCAATATACTATCCTTTATTCGTTTGACAGCTGTTGAGTTTTCGTCTAACAGCTGTCAAACGAAAGTTCAACAACTGTCAAACGCAAACTCAACTATTGTCAGACAAATAGATTCTTGCATAAAAGAACTTAGTCCTTAAGGACAAAAACATCTAAATACTAGTACTAAAAAGCTAAACTTACCATATACTTCCACGTTAAATTATCCTTAGTCCGTTCGTAACTAAAGGAAAAGAACTACTTTTGTTTCTAAAATTTATAGTATTTATATGCAAATATCGGATAGCATTGTAATTATCCCTACCTATAATGAACGGGAGAACATAGAAAATATCATCCGTGCCGTTTTCGGACTTCCTAAGATATTCCATATTCTGGTAATAGAGGACGGTTCGCCGGACGGAACGGCAAACATCGTCAAGACTTTGCAACAAGAATTTCCCGAACGTCTTTTTATGATTGAACGCAAAGGAAAGTTAGGGCTGGGCACTGCCTATATCGCCGGATTCAAGTGGGCACTGGAACATTCGTACGAATATATTTTTGAAATGGATGCTGATTTCAGTCATAATCCGAATGACTTGCCCCGTCTGTATCAGGCGTGTGCGGAAGCTGGAGGAGATGTAGCTGTCGGCTCCCGCTACGTCAGCGGAGTGAATGTAGTCAATTGGCCTATGGGCAGAGTACTGATGTCTTATTTCGCATCCAAATACGTGCAGTTCATTACAGGTATTCCTATCCACGATACCACTGCCGGATTTGTTTGTTACCGCCGACAGGTACTCGAAACGATTGATCTGGAACACATTCGTTTTAAGGGATATGCCTTCCAGATCGAAATGAAATTCACCGCTTATAAATGTGGTTTCAAGATTATCGAAGTTCCCGTTATCTTCATCAATCGCGAGTTGGGTACTTCGAAAATGAACAGCAGTATCTTCGGAGAGGCCGTATTCGGAGTGATTAAATTAAAAGTAAATAGTTGGTTCCACAAATTCCCCCAAAAGAAATGAAACGTACACTGATTCAAAATGCCGTTATAGTCAACGAAGGAAGAAAAGTTCTGGGTTCGGTTGTTATCGAAGGCGAGAAGATTGCCGAAATACTGACCGGAGAAGAAAAAACAACTACACCTTGTGATGAAATCATAGACGCAACCGGATGTTATCTTTTGCCGGGCGCAATTGACGAACACGTGCATTTTCGTGACCCGGGACTGACTCATAAAGCGGATATAACTACCGAAAGCCGTGCTGCGGCCGCCGGAGGCGTTACCTCTATCATGGATATGCCGAATACGAATCCGCAGACGACAACGTTAGAGGCTCTGGATGAGAAACTTACTTTATTGGCCGGGAAGTCGGCCGTCAACTATTCCTGTTACTTCGGGGCAACCAACAATAACTACCCGCAGTTTGCCCAACTGGACAAACACCGTGTTTGTGGCATAAAACTATTTATGGGATCAAGCACAGGCAATATGCTGGTAGACCGCATGGCGAGCCTGCGCAATATATTCGGCGGAACCGATTTACTTATCGCCGCCCATTGTGAGGACCAGGGAATTATCAAAGAAAATACAGACAAATATAAAAAAGCATACGGGGACGATGTGCCTTTGACCCTTCATCCGGTTATCCGTTCGGAAGAAGCTTGTTACCGTTCCTCCGAACTGGCAGTACAACTGGCACGTGAGGCAAATGCCCGCTTGCACATCATGCATATTTCCACAGCCAGAGAACTGGATTTATTTTCCGACGCTCCTTTGATAACGAAGCGAATTACGGCGGAAGCTTGTGTTTCTCACTTACTTTTCACGGAAGATGATTATCAGACTTTAGGCGCACGCATCAAATGTAACCCTGCCATTAAAACAGCCGAAGACCGGAAGGCTTTGCAGGAAGCTGTCAACAGCGGTCTGATCGATGCCATTGCGACCGATCATGCTCCGCATCTGCTAAGCGAAAAAGAGGGAGGCGCTTTGAAAGCGATGTCCGGAATGCCAATGATCCAATTCTCTCTGGCCAGTATGCTGGAACTTGTAGATAAAGGTATCTTCTCTATCGAGAAAATAGTAGAAAAGATGTCTCATGCGCCTGCTCAAATGTATGAAATAAATAATCGCGGATTTATCCATAAAGGTTATCAGGCAGACCTTGTATTAGTACGTCCCAACTCCAAATGGACAGTAACAACGGATTGCATTGTAAGCAAATGCCAATGGAGTCCGCTGGAAGGTCATACCTTCAACTGGAAAGTGGAGAAAACATTTGTGAACGGTCACCTGTTATACGATAACGGAAAAATAGACGAAACTTATCGTGGACAAGAATTAAGATTCAGATAAATATAATTCGTCATCGGCAAACTTATGAGCACTGTTCTATCTTATAAAATACATACCGTTACCCCCTACATCAATTGGATTTACTTTTTCCATGCCTGGGGATTCCAACCTCGCTATGCAGCTATCACCAATATTCATGGTTGCGATGCCTGCCGTGCCATGTGGCTGGCCTCCTTTCCGGTAGAGGAACGTAACAAGGCTTCGGAAGCCATGCAACTGTTCAAGGAGGCAAACCGTATGCTGGATGTACTCGACCGGGACTATGAGGTCAGAACAATCTTCAAGTTGTGTAAGGCAAACTCCGACGGGGATAATCTGGTAATTGAAAAAGCAGAGAATCAGTTCATGGTCTTTCCCTTACTCCGTCAGCAAACACCTAAGAAGGACGGAAGTCCTTTCCTTTGCCTGAGTGACTTCATCCGTCCGCTTTCTTCCGGCATTCCGGATACGTTGGGAGCTTTCGCTTCTTCCATTGACGCAGACATGGAAGGACTATACGAACAGGATCCTTACAAACATTTGCTCGTACAAACCCTTTCTGACCGACTTGCGGAAGCAGCCACAGAAAAAATGCACGAGTATGTGAGAAAAGAAGCGTGGGGATACGCGAAAGACGAAAATTTAGGCATGGCGGACTTATTAGTCGAGAAATATCAAGGCATCCGTCCTGCCGTCGGTTATCCTTCTTTGCCGGATCAGTCCGTCAACTTCCTGCTGGACGAACTGCTGGACATGAAACAGATCGGCATTTCACTGACTGAAAACGGGGCAATGTATCCTCATGCATCGGTGTGCGGCCTGATGTTTGCACATCCTGTATCCGAATATTTTTCTGTCGGAAAGATCGGAGAAGACCAACTCGAAGACTATGCCCGCCGCCGGAGAAGAAGTATTGAAGAAATGCGCAAATTCCTGGCAGCCAATCTGCAATAGCTTGCATCTTCGTGTGATTTTTCTCCTTTTCTCACGACTAACTAACCAGAAAAGCAATCCTAAAATCCATGAGAGAACCAACAACAGAGGCAAACAACCCTATTGAGCAAGAGTTCTTGTCGGTTATACGCGAATATGAGCGGGTAATCTACAAAGTATGCTATCTGTATACTCATCCCAACGCTCCGCTCAACGACCTCTATCAGGATGTAGTACTGAACCTCTGGAAAGCTTATCCTAAATTCAGGAAAGAATGTAAAATATCGACATGGATTTACCGTATCGCCCTGAACACTTGTATCAGTTTTTATCGTAAAGAGAAGAATGTACCGGAAATTATCAGCCTCACCAAAGACATTGACCGGACAATAGAAGCACATGACCCTATCAATGAAATGCTGAAGCAACTATACCAGATGATTAACCAACTGGGACAACTCGACAAGTCAATCATCCTGCTATACCTCGAAGATAAAAGCTACGAGGAAATAGCGGAAATTACCGGCTTGACGGTGACTAACATAGCTACCAAACTAAGCCGTATCAAAGACAAACTTAAAAGAATGAAAAAGGAGGAATAAGATATATGGAACTGGAAGAACTGAAAAAATCATGGAACGCCCTCGATGAGCACTTAAAGGACAAAGAACTCATCAAAGAAGACGAACTTGAAAGGCTGATAGGACACGCCGACAAAGGTATCCATGCCATTGCCCGCCTGAACATCAGGCTAATCCTGATTTCCCTGCCGATATTAATCTTATTTTTGACGGAAGTGATACTGCACAACAGATTAAACCCGATCTACATCATTATCCTTCTGGCATGGATTCCCGCTCTTTGCTGGGATATCGCCACCACGCGATTTCTTCAACGGACTCAAATAGACGAAATGCCTCTTGTGGAAGTGATTGCCCGTGTCAACCGCATTCATCACTGGACAATCAGAGAACGGCTGATTGCCACCGCTTTCCTCCTGATACTTGCCATTCTTTCTTTCGTCTACTGGCAGATATGGCAATACGGAATAGGTATGATTCTGTTCTTCATCCTGTTGTGGGGAGGAGGTCTTATACTTATTCTATGGATTTATCGCAAGAAATTCCTGAACCGTATCCACGAAATCAAAAAGAATTTAAGTGAATTAAACGAATTAATGTAAATATCCATTATAACTAAAGACACATATGTTGCAACGCTTATTTATATTCCTCCTACTTTTTCTGGTACTTCCGGACCTCTATCTTTACTTGAGATTCATTGTTCGTCTCACCGCAAAATGGTGGTTACGCGTTCTTTACTGGGTACCCAGTTTCTTGCTAACCGCAGGGCTTCTTTACTTGGTTTACTTTGCCAACAATGCTTTTGCGGAACGCCATACACAGGACATCGGGTGGTTCTCTATCATCTTTTTCCTGTTTACAGCTCCCAAACTATTGCTGGTCTTATTTACCGTACTCGGAATCCCTTTTCATAAATGGCTTCGCTGGCCGCGCACACCGTTTATATGCACCGGACTGACACTGGCCGTACTTAGTATTGTTATGATTCTCTACGGCTCTTTTGTCGGACGAACCCGGTTTGAAGTAAAAGAAGTCACTTACACCTCTCCCCGACTCCCGCAGGCTTTCGACGGTTATCGTATTGTACAGTTATCCGACCTTCATATCGGCAGTTGGCAAGGAAACACTCCTGCTATTCGGAAGTTAGTGGATTTAGTGAATGCCCAGCAACCCGACCTGATTGTTTTCACCGGAGATCTGGTAAATCACCGGGCTGTCGAGCTGAATGATTTCCAGGAAATACTAGCCGGCCTGAAAGCCGGAGACGGAGTTTATTCCATACTTGGAAACCATGATTACGGACCTTATTTTCATTGGAAAAGCAAACAAGATCAGGACAATAATCTGATCGAACTTAAACAAAGGCAGGCAGCTATGGGCTGGAAGTTATTAAACAACGAACATACATTTCTGATTCAAGGCAATGACAGCATCGCCCTTATCGGAGTAGAAAACCAAGGAGAACCTCCCTTTTCGCAACATGGCGACCTTCCAAAAGCGAAAGCAGGAATTGAAGGAATGTTCAAGCTACTTTTAAGCCATAACCCGACACATTGGAGACGGGAAGTACTTCCGGAATCGGATATAGATTTAATGTTGGCAGGACATACCCACGCCATGCAGTTGCAACTGGGCAATTATTCCCCTTCCGTTTATATTTATCCGGAATGGGGAGGGATGTATTTGGAAGGTACTCGCGGGCTTTACGTCAATGTAGGAATCGGCTACGTGGGATTACCTTTCCGTTTCGGCGCCTGGCCGGAAATCACTGTGCTTACCCTACGACGGTAAGCACGCTCTTTCCATTGACTTTCTTATGCACCTGCACCTGGACGGAGATCCGTTCACTCATTTCCTGTACATGAGAAATTACTCCTATTTTCCTTCCTTGCATCTGTAATTGTTCCAACGCTTCCATAGCTGTCCGCAAGCTATCGGCATCCAAAGAGCCGAATCCCTCGTCAATAAAAAGAGATTCTACTTTCAGGTTGTTGCTCGACAGCGAGGACAGTCCCAGTGCCAATGCCAAAGATATCAGAAACGACTCTCCTCCGGAAAGAGAATATACAGTCCGTATTTCATCACACATATCACAATCAATCACCTGAAGCGCCAAAGTGCCGGGTACTTGCTGCAATTTATAGCGTTTGGATAGATAAGACAAATGCTTGTTGGCATGAAGTAACAATAAATTCAATGTATAGCTTTGTGCTATAACTTTGAACTTTGCTCCGTCGGCACTACCGATCAACTTGTTCAGTTTAGCCCAACGTTCGGCAATCAATTGCTTTTCGGCCAGCTCTTTAGCTATCAGTTCGGCTGTTACTTTATTTTTTGCCTGTTGCAACAGGCGGACTTCGATAGCAGAAAGGCTACGTTCCGTATTTAGATTGTCTTCCTGCTGTTGCTTTATTATTTCGGGAAGTTGTTCGGGAGATTCAATCTTTTTCTGTTGCTCCTGCAATTCCCCGACAGTTGCGGCAATCTGTTTCATTTCCCCTTGTAAGCCTAAAAGACGGTTGTGCAAAGTTTCTACTCCCAACCGAGCCCCGTCTAAAGCATGAGTCAGCTCTTTTTCCCTTTTGGCTACAGCGGCTTCCGCTTCATCCGCACTCTTTAATAATTGCGACCGTTCCTGACGAAGTGTATCCAATGCTTTCTCTACTACTTCAAAGCGTTGCTGTTCGGCAGAAGCAGCGTTTTGTAATAGTGCCAACTGTTCTTTAGCGGACGAAACTTGCTGCATAGTCAAACGACATTGGGAAACATTTTCACGCAAAGCCTCACAATGGACACGTATCTTCTTTATCGTCTCATCATTTTGTTGCCACTCCGTATAGAGACTACTATACTCCTGAATACGTTTTGCCAATTCCTGCAAACGGTTCTGTATCTGTTCTTCGTTTCCTGCATGAATTTCTTCTTTCTGCCATATGGATAACTGTTCTTTGATCTGTCCGGCAACAGTTTTTTGATGCGCCAGATCACGTTGCAGGGCTATATGCTGATTATTTGTTTGCTGACAGGCAATCACCACCGCATTATACTCCTGCTCTATATTTCGGAAAAGAATATCCACTACTTCCTGTTCCTGGTGATAAGGATGTGACGTACTGCCGCAAACCGGACAAGCTTCTCCTTCCTGTAACTGTTGACGCAATGCTTTCACGTCTTTTCCCACTGCCATACGGGCATTTTCATAAAGACGCTGAATCGTTTTTCGTGTCGCTTCCTGTTCTGTTAACTGCATCGAACAATCAACCGTTTCTTTCTCCAGTCTTACTATTTCTGTTTTCACTTTCTCCTGCGACTCAGTCAACTGCCGGACATTCTGTTGACGAACCAGTTCTTTTTGTAGTTTCTTCTGTTCTTCGTCTAATGATACATAATCAAAAGCATTTAGCCGGACCAGTCGTTCCTCATTGGCTTTTATGGCGGCTTTCAGTTTATCTTCTTCCTGCTGTAGAATATCCTCTACTTGTTCAAGCGGCAACGACTCCGTTTCCGTATCCGTCAACAAACGGTTTAATGAACGATAAGCCCCCTGCAACTGTTTCGTTGCCATCCGCATCTTCTTTTCCTGCTCCGCCACCTGCCCGCAAGCTGTTTCCAATATCTGCCGCAACTGATTATAGCCTTCCTGTTGAGACTGTATCTGCACATCCAACTGACGGGCTTTCTTCAAATCCGGTTGTATAGCTTCCCATTGTGCTTTGAAACGTACCAACCCTTCTTCCTGTGAAGCCAGTGTTTCCTGCAGGAGTCTCAACTTTGCCTCTTCGCCTTGTTCTTCCTGTTGCTTCTTTTTCCAAAGTTCCTCCTGCATCTTTAACGAACGGACAATGTTCAACCGGGCATTCTGTTCCGCCAGTAATTGAATCCCCACTGCACGTTTCGCAATCAGCAATTCTTTTTCTTTCTGTAAAGCAAGAAGTTCTTCCTCCGGCAAGAGGTCGATTACACTCATTCTATTTCGAATCGTAGTCACTTCTTCCTGTACCAACTTGTTTCGTAAAAAAACTTCCTGAGAAATACGGGAATAAACACCGGTTCCCGTCAATTTTTCAAGCAGTTCGGCTTTTGCGGCTCCCTTCGATTTCAAGAATGTAGAAAAATCATTTTGAGCCAATAAGACAGTCCGGGTAAACTGCTCATACGTCAAACCCACCAATTCTGTCAGTTGAGCCAGCAGTTCCTTTTTGGTTCCTTGAAACTCTTTCCCTGTATCCAGCTCTTTCACTTCCATCGTTTGTGGTTGCAAGGAACCGCTCACCTTATTTCTTGTCCGTCTCACCGACCAGCGAGAACGGTATCTATGACCATCGACTCCTAAGAAATCAACCTCTGCATATCCGTCGGTCGTACCACGACGAAGCAGATTCCTTACATCCGACTGATTAATCTGATTATCTCCTACATCCGCCAAATTTATACTTTCTACCGAATTTGCAAAACGAGGTGCTTTATCATACAATGCCAGACACAATGCATCTAATAAAGTAGATTTGCCAGCTCCCGTAGCACCTGAAATCGCAAATATTCCTGCCGAGTTCAACGGCTCCATTGCAAAATCAACTTCTACCGCTCCTTCTATCGAAGTAAGATTTTTCAATCGTATCGCTAATATCTTCATTCTTCTTCCTCCTCTTTACGTGTAGCAGCCAGGTAGGCTTCCTGAAACAAGTCCGTCAACTCCTCAGGCATTTCCACCTGATAAATCTTTTCAAATGCAGATTGAGCGATCTGCAACGGAGACATTTCCTGTAATCCTCTTTTCCAATTCTCATTTTCCTTCTCTGCATTTCCCGTTTCATTACGATAAGTAGAGACAATACGCGCCAACCGATAATTTTTATCAGCCAATGCTTCCTCAACTTCCTGCCGGAGCATTGGCTCCGGTTCGTCCAACAACACTTTTACCTCCAGATAAGGTGCTGCTCCTTCCGTTACCGGCAACTCTTTCAAGATTTCCAACACAATTTCCGGAGACGCAGGTTCTCCATTCGGCACGCTCATCAAAGGTATTAACCTCGGGCATTCCACCCGCATTATATCTACCGCACACCCTCCATCGAAAGTCACTTCCACGACCCCGTGATGATAATGCTTCTCTGCAAAAGACATCGGAATGGGACTTCCGGCATATCTCACATTCTCCCTGCCGGATATGCGTTGCGCCTTATGAATATGACCAAGAGCCGTATAAGCAATTTGTTCGGAAAATGCATCAGGTGACACACATTCCAAACCACCAATCACTGTACGTTCGCTATAATCTTTCTCCGCAATCTCCGAACCGATAGCCTGTAAATGGCCGATAGCAAGTATAGATTGATTCTCTTTCCGTCGCTTCCATAGCCTTTGCAAAAGCTGCGTATAAAGCTCCCGGACTCCCTCCGCATACGGATTACCTTCTGTCGGGACTGTCGGATAATCTCCCTGCCGCAAAAAAGGAACTGCCATACAAAGCAATTCCACCTCCCCGTCACGGTTCTTTAACTCAACCGTCAAATGATCGTAATCAATTTCCCCATCGTCCGACTTGCGTACTACCCCCCGAACCTCCGTCCGCATCGCTTGCAGCAAGGGTAAAGGAGCTTCCAACCGCGCCGCAGAGTCATGATTGCCGGCAACAATCACAATCTGAAGAGTGGGATTCTCCGCCGTCACTCGATAAATAAAATGATAATACAGGCTTTGAGACGCAGCAGAAGGATTGGAAACATCAAAAACGTCTCCGGCTATAATCAGTGCATCAATCTCCCTTTCACGAATTTCTCCGGCCAGCCAGTTCAAAAAGACTTCATGTTCACCGGCACGGTCATACCCGAAGAAAGTTTGCCCCAAATGCCAGTCGGCAGTATGTAATATACGTATCATATTTTTGTAACTATCTCATATAATAAGATACAAAAATAGTACAATCAAAAAGATTATATCGTATCCACCTCTCTTTTTTACCAAATAATCATGTATATTTGCTATAAGAAGTTACGAAAAGAGTGTAATTTATTGGAAATGAGCGTAGGTTAATTGCTCT
>ENA-OPNB01002013-OPNB01002013.1-human-gut-metagenome-genome-assembly--contig:-NODE-2013-length-12622-cov-2.122543_pt1 | contig 12622 bp, 9 predicted proteins | sample MGYA00241528_ERZ501754 | MGnify/ENA primary metagenome ERZ501754 (study PRJEB25962, sample SAMEA2042646) | human gut metagenome | biome: human gut; feature: human-associated habitat; material: faeces... | reverse complement strand
TTTCCAGGGATATATTTACTCATGATAATTCTCCTTCTACTGCTGTCAGAAGGAAATATTACAATAACACTGATGTGTGAAAGAGTAAATATCTACTGTGCAGGACTGAATTCCACCGCTCCGTTGGGCAGTGGAATTTAAAATTTCATTTTAGGGCTGTATATTACAAAACGGTAAAAGCTTGCATTTGAAATAAAAAAGAAGTACACTCAATTAAGTACACAAAAATAAGAATTGGAGAAATTACAAATGGAAAATCAGGTAAGGGAGATTTCACTTCGCCAGTTATTCTGGAAAGTGATGATGGGATGGAAGTTATGGATTGTATGTGCGGTGTTGTTTGCAATTTTACTTCCGGGAGTGAAGTATGCAAAGGACGTGCGGGCATATCATGCGGCACAGCAGCCGAAGGATGAGAAGCAGGAACCGACAGTTGTTCTTACGGATGACGAGCAGCAGCAGATCGATGATGTAAAGAGTTTAAAACTTTTAATTGAAAAAAACAGCAATTATATGCAGAATTCGATTTTGATGAACATTGATCCCTATCAGGAGCACAGAATGGAATTACAGTATTACATAGATTCTGATTTTGTGATGAATTACACGAAGGACAGCAAGAAAGATTATACATCCGCGATTGCAAATGCTTATGTGGATTATGCAAATAACGGCATGGATCAGAAAACGATATGGAAAGATGTTTCTGCAAAGTCGGAAGATAAGTATCTGGCAGAACTTGTGTCTGCATATAATAACTCAGATAATACATTTTCTGTGATTATTAAGTATACAGATAAAAAGGGTCTGGAAAGTGTGGCAAAGCAGATACAGAATGAACTGGAAAAGAAGCAACCGGAATTCAGTAAACGTATAGGCGGACATAAGCTCGTATTAGTATCAGAAAATTATCAGATATGTACCGATTCGGATCTTGCAACTTCTCAGGGCAATGTTTCGAATCTGATCAAATCCTACAGGGATCAGATTACTACTCTTAAGTCTGCTATGTCAGAGGATCAGTTGAGTGAACTGGAGCGAGAGGAAAATTTGGAGTCGGATGACAAGGAAGAGTCTGCAGCGGTACAGGTTGCTGCTCCGGCTTTGAGCAAGAAATATGTGGTACTTGGTTTTGTGATGGGAGTATTTCTTGCCGCATTGTATTTGGTTTGTATTGCTGTATTATCAAACAAGCTGCAGGCAGCAGAGGAATTGGTGCGATACTATAAGATGCGTCAGTTTGGTATTATCACCAGGGAGCAGCGCACAAAGGGAATTACTGGATTTTTACTGCGCATCAAGTATCGGAATCAGAAGATGCTTTCTCCGGAGGCATCCCTGCAGATGGCTTCTTCAAATATTGAACTGTATTGTAAGAATGAAGGAATTACAAAGCTTTTCCTGACAGGTTCAGAGATTGAGCGAATGAAGAAAGAATGGATCACAAAGCTGACCGATCATCTGAAAGCAAGTGGTATTCAGGTGGTATATGGGGAGAATATCTGTTATGATTCTGCAGCGATGCGTGAAGCTTCGGAAGCTGGCCATGTCGTGTTAGTGGAGATTACGGATACATCGATCTATCAGGAGATTGAAAAGGAACTTCGCATGTTAAAAGACTGGAATGTTGATGTCATTGGATGTGTAGGAGTGGAATAAAGAACAATGGGAAAATATTTTGGAACAGACGGTTTTCGCGGTGAGGCAAACAAAGTACTGACCGCGGATCATGCATATAAAATTGGACGTTACCTGGGCTGGTATTACAACCAGAATCACAGGGGACGGATCATTATCGGAAAGGACACGCGTCGCAGCAGCTACATGTTTGAGTATGCGCTGGTTGCTGGTATTACGGCATCTGGGGCTGATGCATTCTTGCTGCATGTTACCACCACGCCAAGTGTGGCATATGTAGTCCGTACAGAAAATTTCGACTGTGGCATTATGGTTTCTGCCAGTCACAATCCATATTATGACAATGGAATCAAGGTCATGGATGGAAACGGACACAAGATTTCGGCAGAGGTTGAAGCTGCACTGGAGAAATACATAGATGGTGAGATGGGAGAATTACCTTTTGCATTGCGTGACAAGGTTGGTGTGGCGCGGGATTATGCAATCGGACGGAACCGTTACATCGGCTATCTGATTTCTCTGGCTACCAGATCTTACGATGGGATGCGCGTGGGGCTGGATTGTTCCAATGGAAGTACGTTTAATATTGCAAAGAGTGTGTTTGATGCGCTTGGCGCCAAAACATATGTGGTTGGCAATGAGCCGGACGGTACTAACATCAATATGGGATGTGGATCGACACATATCGAAAATCTGCAGAGACTTGTCCGGGAGAAGAATCTGGATTGCGGATTTGCGTTTGACGGAGATGCGGATCGGTGTATTGCCGTGGATGAGAACGGTATGGAAGTGCACGGGGATTATATCCTGTATGTCTGTGGGAAGTATCTGAAGGAATGTGGCCGTCTGCAGAATAATACGGTGGTTGCCACGATCATGTCCAACATGGGATTGTTCAAAGCAATGAAGCGCGAGGGCATCGAGGTATGTGTGACCACGGTTGGCGATAAGTATGTCAATGAGGCGATGGTTGCCAACGGATATGTGCTCGGCGGAGAGCAGTCCGGACATATCATTTTCAGTAAGCATGCGACAACCGGGGATGGAATCCTCACGGCATTGATGCTGATGGAGGTGATCCTGGAGAAGAAGCAGAGTCTCGGCACGCTGTGCAGGGGGATGCAGATGTACCCGCAGCTTTTGAAGAATGTGAGGGTTGAAGACAAAGCTGCGGTTACCGGCAATGCACATGTGCAGGCGGAGAAGGAGCGGATCAGCACCGCTTTGGGTGAGGATGGAAGAATCCTTCTGCGTGAGAGCGGTACGGAGCCGGTGATCCGTGTGATGGTTGAGGCACAGAGTGATGAGTTGTGCGCGAAGTATGTGGATGAGATGGTGCAGGTGATCCGGGAGGAAGGGCTTGCGGTGGAGTAGAATGGAATAGAATAGTGAGATGGTAAGGGGAGCCGGCGCTGGTGCGTCGGCTTGTTTGTTATAAAAATTTGATACTAGGTATCCTATTGAAAAATCAGTTTTCGATGATTTAAGGATGGGATGTGCCCACATGATTACCAAAGGATGCATCATCAAATTTCGGATCTGGCAGACCTATTCCCTCTAAATGTGCATAATATGATAATGGGTCGCAATCGCCTATAAATGATTTGCAGTAGTCAAGTTCGTCTTGAAGATTATTTCCGAGAGAGTCAGTTGTAAAATGCTTAGTAATCACACCAAGAATTGCAACAACCATTTCTTGGCGAAAAAGAACCCGCTCTTCAGGTGGGAGAGTGTTGAATTGCTCCATAGAAATATCATTCATGGTGAGGAGATTTTCAAAGTAAGATGTATATTCTATCTCGCTTTTAGCCTTTAATAGATAAGGGTACTTTTCGGGTTTGATGAAGGATTTGGAAAGGGCTCTAAGATATTTATCTTCTATGCAGTCAGCGGCATCATCATATACACCTGATAAATAGTCCGGATGAACATTTAGATATTTTGCAATCTTGTCTAAGAGGTCAGGGGGCATCTCTCCGATATTTAAGTATCGACGAATAGTTTTTTCGGTTCTTTCTATTTGTTCATAGGCTTCTCCCAATTTCCTTATGCTACAGTTACGCAATTTTAGAACTTTCAAGAAACGCTGTTTGTTTACTGGAACTTTCTGTGAAGTTTTGTTTGCCATTATAATTCCTCCATAGTGGACATTTATGTCAAAAACGCCGCAACCGTTGCTATTGACTGTGCGGACATTAATGTCTACAATGATTATAACAGTTGCGGACATTAATGTCCATAAAAACAGAAGGAGGCATTCAGATGGAAACAGAACGATACAGTTTTATTAAGTGGGTAAAGGTGCACAAGAAATCGCTGCTTCTTGCGGGAATCAGCGTTACCGCCATTATTGGAGTTATCCTTGTTCTCAAAAACAAGGATGCCATAATGGATTTATGGGAGTCTTTCGAAAAAGGCATCACAAAAATTCCTGAAAAACTGCCGGAACCTTTAAGTGCAGCATCGGTAACTCCGCCTGCGCCTGAAGAAATAATTCCAGCTCGGAAATATACTTCTCCGCAGGAAGCATATGGTGTTGACCAGCATATTAGAAACTTATCTGGTGGCAGACATCATTCCGCGGAAAAAGCTGCTGAGGCTGCAGCTTTGGGGATTTCCCTGTCACCAAATCAGACACTTGTAGATTCATATACGAAGTGTGTTGCTTAATACAATAAAAATGGTCTGACTTCATTAAAAAACATAAATTTTTTTGGTTCTATGTCAAGCGTTGGGGTGTGATTCTTTGAAATTACACCTCTTTACTGGATTTGGAGCTATTTTTATACCCCCAACATTTATTTTAGATCCTATGTTTAATTAATTAGAACGCGAATTGTCATTTGCGTAAAAATTACTTGATAAACAATGTGAAAGAGAGTATTGTGAAAATTAAAGTATAGAAAACGTTGAAATCTATATTTAGAGAGAATAAAACAAAGGATTAGATATGGGAAAAAAACAAAAGATAACTGTACAAAAATTTTTAACAAAAATTAAATGTGCAAGAATAAAGGCAATTACGTCTATAATTATAGCTATCATAGAATTTATCATAGCAAATGGAATCGGACAAAGTATACAAAAGAAAGCACAAAATAAATATATAAGCGATAATGTAGTAGTGACAAATGATAACAATTCAGGTGACATTAAAAGTGTCGAAGATTTGGTGAAAGAGTATAATAATATGATTAATAACACGAATAAGAATGATAATACAAATAAGAATGATAATTTAAATAAGAATGATAATTCAAATATTAATATAAATAATTCCGAGGTTAAAATAATTTTTGGATCGGGTGAAAGTTTGCCCAATGAGGTAACCATTGAAAACAATGGTATATCTAACAGTAAGTCATCATTCGAAGCAACCACTATTGTTGGAAAAGATTTAACAGGAAAAACATATATAGCAAAAGATCTTGTAGGAAAGAAGTTGATACTAATATATGACATAGTTGATGGCAAAAAGGTATATTTTTGGGGAAAATATAATGAAAATTATCATTGGGAAGGGGAATGTATAACTAATTCGTTTAACAATGATGGAACTTTTTTTGGAGCATGTAAATCAAATTTTGATGATGGTAATCGATTGGATTATACTTCGTTATATCAGGAAGATGATGCGGAATGGATATACACAAAAAGAAAAGTAGATGGGAATATCAATAGAGGTATTTCTAAAACATATTATTGTGATAGTTTAGAAATTAAGCCATTTGTTGATGCTGAAGTTACAGTGGATGATTTGAAAGATCCGGAGTATTATTTGGAGATTAGTAAATTTCAATTAAAAAAATATTATTCTGGAGATACATCAAACGGGCGTTATAATGATAACACTGGAAATGCATATGAGGTCATATATGACAATGATGGATTTATAAAGACGCTGTATGTTGGTGGTTTTTTGAATGGATTTTTTGACGATGATACTAACTTGGCATGGGATATAGCATATTCAGAGCGGATGGGAGAATATTTGTATCATAAAGGAAGATTTAAAAATGGACATGGATTGGATACTGATGAAACAGAGATAGTTGATAAACAACAAATTAATGAGATTTTGAAAGACAAAAATTTCGAATGTGAATTAAAGTGGAAGTAGATAAAATGTGAAATTTTGTAGGAGACTCACTGCGTTAGATACTAACACACATTATTTTAGAACGAAATGAAAACAAATATAATAGAAATGATTATGAAAAAAAAGAAGTAGCAGAAAGACGATTAAGGACATATGCAGAGGAAATTTTGAAAATTAGAAAATATAAGCGATAGATTTATATGATATGTCGCGTCATTATTATTTTGGTAGGACATTGGATGAGATGGCTGCTGAATTGAACATCTTAAAAAGAAAGAGTTCTCGCATAGCGTGGTAATTAAGGATTTATTATTTGATGGACATTTCCCATATATTGTAACAGAATAAGCGGGGTTCTAAAGTTTATGGACCAAAAGTTTTTAGGGATAATTAGTAGGGACAGACGCTAAAAATGTTTGATTTTTTAGAGGCATTTCGTACAGGCTAAATAAAATTGAACAAAAGATGGATGTTATCGGGCAGGTCGAAGGACATGCCTGATCTAATGTGCAACGAAACATATATTTAATATTCTATGTCAAAGTAAGTAACTAAATTATAGTTTTTAATACTGATTATCATTATTGCGTTAATTTACAAAATATTTTTGGAACAAAATACTTGATAAGTAAATTGAATAAGAGTATTTTATAAGGAAAATGTGAAAAAAGAAATGATAGTTGCATAACGAAAATAAAAAGGGGCTTATAGAAATGATATATAAGTGGATGAAGGAACATAAACAGCAGAGAAAGATTGTAATATTTTGTGGAGTGATAGAAATTTGTGCTTGGATAATATTATATTTTGTTTGGTATTTTAAAGGAAATAATAAATTAATACAACAAAATATTCTTCAATATATTTGCCAATTTTTCAGAAATATTTATGCCGCAATAACAACTATTTTGACACTTTTTGGGGTCCCATTAGTTCCTTTAATTAAAAAAATATTTCAACCAATAGAAAAAATAAACAAAGAAAAGTACATGGTAATTAGAAAAATACGTAATACTCAAGATCAAAATAAATTATATTGGTTATCTTATATACAACTAATAATAAGACTTTCGGGGTGGCTTGCATCCGATTATATTTTTTATATTGTGGTAGTTGGAATGGAACAAATATTTGAACTTAAAAAAAAGACTAGTTTTATTTATTTAAATTTATTTGTATTTGGTTTGGCTTTGGGTGCAGTTATTATATTCTGTATGACGTATATAATAACAAAAAGTCATTTACGAAGTGCAATCACGCTGATGATATATTGCTTTTGCACATTGCTACTTCTATTTGGATTTTTTATACAAAATAGCATAGAATTACACATGATAATAGCATTTTTATGCATTGGTTTGTCATTTGTTTTATTACATATGCTACATAAAATAAATTTGGTAGATCAGAAAGGCTCATTGAGATTGTGTATTACGGTTACTTTAAGAAATATAACAATTTCTGCAAGTTTATTTGGAATTATTTTTTTCCCAAAATCATATATGTATAATTTAGCCTATTTAATATATGCAATAACACTTGGTGTTGATTTTATGTTTGAAATATTGAAAAACGAGAATGGATTAAATGTTATTTATATTAAAACAAAAAATGAAATTAAAGATGTAAAGACAAAAGGAGAAATAAAAAAAATTGGAAATATGGTAAAGTATACAACAACATATGGAATAGATGAAATGATTGATAGTAGTTTCGTGACAAATATTGAATATTCTTATAAATTATCAAAATTAGAGCAAAAATTATATAAAAAGATCCAAGATTGTCGAGCAATATGTGCTGATTTAAAAGATATTAGAATTATTGCTGATGATTATAAAATAAAAAATGATTGGATATATTTTTACAATATACATATGGAGGAAAAACGAGTTAATATATATAGATTCTCAGATTGTGTGAAACTGACAGATAATACTAAAACTATAAAAAATAATTAGTCATTCTATCTCAAAATTGTATTTTATGGGGCTTTGGTTAAACAGCAGGTTAAAAATAGGTAAGTACGTAATCATCCGTATCTGTTAGCACCCATATTTTTCTGATACACTTTTTTCATAACAAAGGAAGGAAACTGTATCATTATGAAAAAATCACACTGTGGTCTGAACGAATCCATGAATTTCAATCCAGTGAGCATACTTGCAAAACATGGTGTCAGGAACATCGCATTCCAGTCTCTACAATGAATTACTGGATGCGCAAGCTGAAAACATTGGACGAACAATCGGATACAGATATGATTTTTGCAAAAATGCCAACGGAAAAAGAAATTTCAAAGAATGAGACTTTGAACATCAGCCCGTCTCCAGTCCGCATTTTTATCACAAACGCTATTCGGATCGAAGTGATGCCGGAATGCCCACCGGAACTTTTTCATGTTCTGATCCAGGGACTGAAAGATCATGCTTGATCTGGCGGGTGGCACAACCGTTTACCTTGCCTGTGGAGCTACCGATCTGAGAAAAAGCTATCACGGACTGGCTGCAATTATCAGTAAGTACGTAATCATCTGTACCTTGATTACGTACTTACCAAACTTACGATATTTTCTCAAAAATATGATATCATGATAAGGTACTTGTGGTTGAGGATTTACGAAGAGGCAGAGTTGGGATGCGTTTTGGAAGAAAATTTTTAGATAAAGATAGCGGAAATACATTCCTGCCGAGTAGTTAAGCTACAAGATAAAATCAAAAATCTATAGCATCTGAATTGTATTAAATCACAATATTAAAAGAAAGGAAACGTGTGATAATTAATTCTTAGTTATCATACAAACGAAAATGGAATTTGGTGCAAAATTACTATCAATAATTATGAAATTGATATGTAATAATATTTCTGAAAATAATTTTGTAAATGAATTACTTGCGGCGTTAATTGATGCGGAGACTGGAAAAAGCATAGATACAATTAAAAAATTCATTTATAATGAAAAATCTAAGCTTACAAATATAATTTCAAAAGAAAAACTAAAATCTGCCAATATTTGTGATATGCATATAGATTACGTTATAGAGGAAATCCAAGTACTATTTTCGAATTGTGTAATTACAGAAAAAGTGTTAAGACAATGTGGTTATAATCCAACTATGTTGTATGAGTACCTGCGGGAAGAATACAGAAAACTCAAGAAGAATGATATAGAGTATGAAAGCGATATTGAACGAGGATTGTATATTGTAGCGCAGGAATTTACTAAGTTGATACAAGAAAGTGATACATTCGAAAGAAATTTGTTGATACAAATAAGTAATTCCGTGGATGAAAATCAAAAAGAATTACAGATATTATCAAATTATATGGTGGATAATTTTGAAAAAATGGACTCATATAATCAATGTATTCTTGAAATGCTCAAAATGATATTAGAGCAAAAACGAAGTAATGAGTTAAGCTTTAAGAATAATAGGAAACAAGACTATATAGACAATTGGAATGGAAGAATGTTTCTTCATATGGAAAATGAAGAAAATCCTGTTACACTGGCAAATGCATTTATTATACCTGATTTCAGGCTTTATCGGCCAATTAAAGGAATGCAATTCTCCACTGATGATAATCTGGAAGAAATAATAGCAAAGTTCGTACATTATGATAAAACATCCATCCTGTTTGTAGTTGGCGCGCCAGGAATAGGAAAATCTAGCATTACCGCATGGATTGCAAATAATTATAAGTCAAATGAGAACGTTTGTGTTTTGAGATTTCGTGATTGGGAATATGAGGAGATAAGTAACGGAATTCTAAAGGCAATATATAATATGTTTGCATGTAAGAAAAGTGATTTGGAGGGAAAAATTTTAATTTTAGATGGTTTTGATGAAATGAAAACTTTAAATATTAGAGATAAATTGTTAATGGATTTTATGGTAGATATAAAAGATTTATTAAATTTTAAATGCATTATAACATCAAGATCAGCTTATATTAATTTGGATGATTATGAAAATATTATAGAACTAAAAAACTTTGATATTGAAAAGGCCGATTTTTTTTGTAAAACAATTACAGGAAAAGGATTGAACAATAAGAAAAAAATAGAGAAAAATTTAGATGTTTTGGGTATACCGGTAATTCTATATATGGCGATTATGTCAAATATTGATGTTTGTCAAAATCTAAATAAGTCAGAGTTATACAATCGTATTTTTGCAGAAAAGGGAGGTATATTTGACAAATTTTTTGATGGTGAAAAAGGCTATAGTTCAGGAACTCAGATTTTAAGAGCACCAAAAAACATTAGAAAATATTTAGAATTCATGAATATAATTGCTTTTACTATGTATGAAAAAAATACGTTGGTATTGTCGGATGGAGAGTATCAAGTTCCTAAGCTTAGTTATCATGAAAGAAAGACAAGTATTTTGGAGTTCCCAATTAGGCATTTATTTGAAACTTCATCCTCTAATATAGAATTTATACATAAGTCAATATATGATTACTTTGTGTCGGAGTATATATTTAAAAAAATCATGGAGGAATTAAACACAGAAGGCACAAAAGAGAATAATTTAGCTGGCGTATTTGGGAATTTATTTAAGGGGAACAATTTGTCCTATGAAATTCTTGATTTTTTGAAATATAAAATTATGAAAAGCATGCTGCAAAAAGAATTTGTGATAGTATCTAATGCATTCTATATTATGTTGAGGGATGGAATGTCTTTTTATTCAAATAACCAATGTAAAAACATAATTGAAGTGGAGCTTGATATATTTGCTAATATGTTGGAAATATTGCATCTGGGAAATGCCGTGAATTTACAATACAAAACGGAAATAGGAAAATTTTTATACTGGAATATTAATAGAAAGTTAAATTTGCGTGAACTTGATTTAAGTAATATGGATTTAAAAAGAATAAACATCAGTGGAGCAAATATGAGTGTATTGAATTTAAGTGGATGTGATTTAAGAGAGGCGAATATGAGTGGAGCAAAAATGTCATTTACAATTTTGAAAAATGCAGATTTAAGAAGAGCCGATTTAAGTCATGTGACCATGGTTGGAGCAAAGCTTGAAGGATCAAAATTGGCGGGTGCTAATTTAAGTAGTGCGATAATGGTAAGTCAGAGTTTAATTGATATAAATTTGCGAGGAGCGGATTTGCGAGGTTCAGATTTAGAAAGGGCAAATTTAGGAGGAGCAGATTTACGAGGAGCAAATTTAAAAGGCGCAAAATTAAGAGATGCAAATGTAGGCGGTGCTTTAATTGATGAAAGCCAAATTTGTCATTTGACACAGGCTCTCAATATAGAGTTTGTTAGGATATATATTATGCGAACAGATACGATAATAGACTATGGTGAATATTGTAGAAGATATTTGATTAGAGAAGAATGAATAAGAATAAAAGGGGTCTGACCCATTAAAAAAGTATGGGTTTTTAAAAATTGAGGAAGATTTAAGGATTTTGTTTAAATGCAGTTATTAAGAATAAAAATACATAAAAAGGGGGCTGTCCCCATTAAAAGGAGACGAAGGGAGAAGTTTGATATAATGAAACCATATAAATTACAACGTTGGGTTGAAATTACTACTAATGTGGGATGCAGTAATATGTGTTTATATTGTCCGCAGAAGAAATTAATCAAGACTTATTTTGCAGAAAAAAGACCAGCAAATATGAGTTTTAGAATGTTTAAAAATATTTAAGGCAAATACCCAAAAAGATGGACATTTGTTTTACTGGGTTAAGTGAATCTTTGTTAAACAAGGACGCAATAAAAATGATTAAGTATGCAAGTGAAAAAGATTATAACGTTCATTTATATACAACATTTAGGAATGCATCATTGAAAGAAATAAAATCTTTAAAGAATATTGAAATAAAAACATTTGTGATTCATTTACCTGATAAAAATAATTTGATAACTTTACAGGTTAATGAAGAATATTTGAAAAAACTTGATTTATTTCAGAAATTTGATTTTTCTAATGTGACTTATATGTGCATAGGAGAGGTTCATCCTGATATAAAGAGGATAATAAAAACAGACATACAAGAATCGCCTGTTAATTTGAGGGCTGGAAATGTTGAAAAACAAAATTATGAAAAAATAAAAAACAGTAATGTTATCTTGATGGATAGTTGCTTTAAAGAATATAGAACAGTGCAGAAGGTGATTTGTAATCGTAGGTTTTTATATACAGGAAAAGATGAAGCAGTAACATTGCCAGAAGCAACGATTTTATTACCAGATGGATCTTTGATTTTATGTTGCATGGATTGGGGAATGGAGTATGTATTAGGAAATTTAAATGAAAATACATATGATGAAATTGTTCATTCCGAGAATATGAAGAAAATACAGGACAGTATGATGTGTAAAAATAATATGGATTTATTGTGCAGAAAATGCGAGTATTCAGAATTATATGATGAAAAGAAATGGAAAGATTTTTTAAAGAATAGTGAATGTTAGTTTATATGAATATAATATATAAAGAAAGAAGTGAATTGAAATTAGTTCATAATTACGATGGAGAGGAGAAAAGTATGAATGATATCATACAAATATAGAAAATGCGGCGATACAGAGAAATTGATATTCTCAGAGGTTTTGCAATCGTATTAGTAATATTTGGACATGCAATCGTTGTATATCCTGTCAATTTAATGAATGTGGCATGGTGCAAAAGTGCATTTTCTTTTGTGATAACCTTACATATGCCCATTTTTTTCGGGGTAGCAGTTTTTTGTTTTCATCAGAATAAGTCATATATATATATATATATATATATGTTAGTAAAAGGGGTCTGACCCCATTAAAAAAATATAAACTTGCTAACTTGAAAAAGTAAATTCCGATGCAAGAGTAAATTTCACCGGCTTTTAAATTTTGCCGATTTTGCAGGA
>ENA-OPNB01001999-OPNB01001999.1-human-gut-metagenome-genome-assembly--contig:-NODE-1999-length-12699-cov-3.914347_pt1 | contig 12699 bp, 9 predicted proteins | sample MGYA00241528_ERZ501754 | MGnify/ENA primary metagenome ERZ501754 (study PRJEB25962, sample SAMEA2042646) | human gut metagenome | biome: human gut; feature: human-associated habitat; material: faeces... | reverse complement strand
GCGGATGGCGCGGGTCGCGTCGTAGCCATTCATCCGTGGCATCTGAATGTCCATGAACACCATGTCGTAATATCCGTCGGGGCAGTTAGCCAGACAATCCACCGCCTCAATGCCGTCCCATGCGCAATCGACCGTCAGCGCGCTCATTCTCAGCAGCTCCGCGGCAATCTCGGCATTGAGCTGATTGTCCTCTACCAGCAGCACGCGCCGCCCGGACCTCCAGCAACGCGCTTTCCCGTGGCGAGAACAGACATTGCGCCGCGGAAAAAATCAAAAACTTGCCCAACACCCCTTGACAGTGGGGCAAAGGTATGGTATACTATTTCCTGTCGCCGGATGAATCGTCTGGTGCATGTGGTCTGTTGGCTCAGTTGGTAGAGCACATCGTTCACATCGATGGGGTCACTGGTTCGAGTCCAGTACAGACCACGCAATCCTCGATCTGCAAAGGTCGGGGATTTTTCATATCGCTGCAGAAAAGGAAGGTGTCAAGCATGAGCAAGTTCGTCCCCCGCCCCAAGCTCAGCAAGAAAGCCCGCAAAGAACTGGATGCCCAGAAGCGCACAACATGGGCGTTTTCCCCGGTGACGAAGAAAGTCGAGAGCAAGAAAATCTACAACCGCAAGAAAGCCGCTCATGTGTGGAAGGATGATTCCAGCATGAGCGGTTTTTGCTGCACTGGGGATGGTACCGCGGCGAACGCCGCCCGTGGCAGCATTTGAATCATGTAACGGGCTTGCAGGGCGGTTCTACGGAGCCGGGTTGCAGGATTTTTTTGTTTGTCTGGTATATAAGGACTCAATATAGACTGGTAATTCACGCTGTATTATGCTATAATATGTTGTCAGCAATGTACAATTACACGCTGGCGATCAAAGGAGCGGGAATTGTGATCAAGAACAATGTGGGAATTGAAAGAAAAGTCATGTGGATTGAAGCTGGAACGATACAGACCAAGCTGACGCAGGGAATCAACGCTACACCGGCTTATGTCAACCGGATGATCCAGCAGAAGAAACTTTTGTCAACAAAAACTCTGTCAATATGATTGAGGCTTGAACTATGATATCCAGTTGACTTATGTAAAACGAGTCAAAAACAGGCAAGACAGTATCAGTGACGGCTGGAGAAGGAAAATACGATGAGAAAGATAACCCGATCGTTGACGACGACAACCCATGTTTATAGTGATCACCCTAATTGGGGACTTGGCGAGATTGTCGGTTGGACAGGTTCGGACGCATTAGATATCATATTCGAAAACGGAAATGCTGTCAATTAAACTACAAATACTACCATGCAAAAGAAAGCATAGAACTTTGCTATGTCAGACTTTCAGATGTCAGCCAGCTTGTTGTTTTTCTTCGGGAGCGAAGTGTTCGCCACCTTGTCCATTTTACGCATATCAATAACTTGACGTCAATTGTAAAACAAGGCATTCTTCCGAGAACGTCAGTTAAAGAAAAAGGAATTGTATCTGATGACACGCGGTTGGATGGCAATGAGGAATATGGTTGCTTTTCCTTGACTTATCCGAATTATCTGATGCTGTATCAAAAGAGAAAAAGGAACCCTGGTCAGTACATCATCCTGATGATTGACATAGAAGCTCTTTCTGAAATCAAAGAAGAAGGCATATTGTTTTTTCCTGGAAACGCAGCAAGGTCTGACTTGCGTGGAAAAGGCGGTCATGGCACAGCCGCTATTGAAGCAATGTTTGCGGATAATATCTTATCTAAAGATGGAATCAGCATACGCAGAGAAGAGCAGCATCTGGAATCTCAATACACCACTGACCCACAGGCAGAAGTCCAGGTAAAAGCTGCAATTCCAGCAAAATATATCCGCACCATATATGTGGAAGACAATGAAATGAAAAGCAAGGTGAAGTCATTGATTAGCGGGGCTGATATTATGATTGAAGTGAATGCTAATATGTTTTGGCCGGAGTATCCTCTTTGGGACGACTACGAAAAAAAGCGGAAAGTAAAGTGAGGAGACATCAATGGCAAAAAGACCAGTATTTAAGGCGGTTGCTGTTTTTCCATATGTTGAAGTGATTCAGACAGAGTTTATTTATTTCCCTGGATTCTCTCCTTCACAGGCTCAAAAGTCTGCGGAGAACTTGCATCATTCTTACCTGGAAAAATATCCAGAAGATTCAGGGAAAATACTCGAAGTTTCAACGAAATCAACAATGCCTTTAGGCAACGCGCTGAGCGCTTTCAATTTGCGATACCGAATGAGTAACGGGGATGATATTCCTCTTGAATGCGTATTTCAGGCGGGAAAGTGCTTTGAAAACGGGAATCAATATAAAGACCTGCTTAAAGCGTCGGCAAGGGAAGCCAAGAGAGATCCCAGACTAAGAGAATCTGGGAAACTCGTTAAGTTTGAATTGGAAGGCCGGAGCTTTCCTCTTGTTCCGCGAACCCTTTTCTACGATTGGCTTTATATAGCTGCGCTTATGCAACATGAGCGTCTAGCCGAAGAAATCATGGCTTATGCCGCTTTCACGGACATAGCCTTTAACCCAGAAAAATCCACAAACTGTCAAGCGAGATCAGTTGCATTGTATGTGGCTTTACGCACAGCTGATAAGTTAGCCGAGGCAATGAAGGATGTTGAGACCTTCCAGCGTCTTGTCTATCCTAAAGAATCTACGGAAGCCGCGGTACAAGAGCCCCAAAGAACCAGGCAATTGACTTTGTTTGATTCAGAAGTATTTACTACAAGAGATTGAAAGGAGAACCATCATGAAGTTAAGCAATTTTGTTAGTAAAGAACCTCGTGCGCTTCCTGTCTTCATCCTCGCAGATACATCCGGCAGCATGATGGGAGCCAAGATCAACGAATTGAATCTTGCTCTCCGTCAAATGGTTTCCGAATTTCAGAATGTAGACGAAATTCGTGGTAAATTTCAGCTTTCCATTATTACTTTTGGCCCCACCGTGCAGGTAATCCAACCGTTAGCCGATATTGAAGGCATCCAATTGAAGGAGCTGACTGCCGGAGGCAGGACCCCTATGGGTGCAGCGTTTGAAACCGTGTCCGCCATGATTGAAGATAAATCGGTTGTCTCCTCTCGCTCATACACGCCGACTATCGTTCTTGTTAGCGACGGAGTCCCAACAGACTGCCCCACAGAGTATCATTCACTTGGTGATTACAGTGAGTGGAACGCCTTGAATGGATTGAAGAATGGAGAGCGCAGCAGAAAATGTCAGCGCCTTGCGTTAGCAATCGGAGATGACGCTGACGTGAAAATGCTGCGGGAATTTATCGGGAATGCTGAGACTCCGCTGATAAAGGCACATAATGTTCAAGGAATATCAAAATTCTTCAAATGGGTTACGATGTCCACAATTGCCAGAATGAGCAGCGTAAACCCAGATATTGTTCAGCCGGCGAATGTTGTTTTCGACATTGAGGATGAGGATATCATCATATGATTATCAATGAGTCGTTTCCAGGAAAAGTGCATGCCGTTGCCATAACAGATATCGGGGCCAGACACACAGCAATGGGCCTTCCGAATCAGGATTGTTCGGCATTCTACTTTCATGATGATCAGTTCTTTATGGCAGTTTCCGACGGTGTTGGTTCCTGTAAGCATGCCGACGCCGGATCAAAGCTGGCATGTCAGATTAGCAGAATCATATTCGATCATTTGCTTGATGGATCTCTTCCATGGAACGGAGATGCCATAGTAAAAGAAATCTGTTCATTATGGACATTAAAAGTCCCTTCGGCTGATCCTTTGGATTATTGCGCAACATTGAAAGCGGCTTTTGTGAAGCAAGGACTGCTTATCGCTGTTTCCATCGGAGACGGGCTTCTTCTGGCTGCGGACAGCAGACAACAGATTCATGCAAAGGAGAAAGCTTCAGATTTTTTGAATGAAACAGTCTGTCTCTATCCAAGAGTGACAGAAAAGTCGTTTTGGTGTCAAGAGATGAATACGTTTCCAGGTGCTTGCGCGATATTCATTTGCTCTGACGGAATTGCGAACGCATTATTGGAAAACCAGGAATCATTGCTGATTGAGACCATTCGGAATGAGACAGATATCGACTCGCTTCGTGAGGAACTGACCGAGTTGTTTGAAGACGCAAGGCTTATGAATGCCGATGACAAGACGCTGGGAGTTGTAAAGTATGATTACTAAGATGCCAAATCTCTGCGGCCAAACGGTCACGGGTGAACGGGGCGGAAAGTATCATCTGACCGAGATAAAAGGTCAAGGAGCACAGGGAGTGGTCTATGCTGAGCAGACCGGGAAATATATGATCAAGCTATATTATCCCAGTGATAAAGCTGATCGCGATCGTGAACTTATAAAAAAACTTCGATTCGTTATGGAGGTAGAAAAGCCTAAGAACTTTGTTGTTCTCTACGAGCTGATAACAACTCCATACATCGGCTACGTCATGGAACGGCTTGAGGGATACACTTCACTCAATACGTTTCTGGTTCCTGATTCTAAAGTCCCCTTCCCGGATTGGTACAATTCCGACAGAGGCTTTCGTCAAAGAATTACCATTGGCTATATTATAGCGAAGGCTTTCGGTGAAATCGCGGATAGAAATCTTTCATACTGCGATATTTCTGGCAATAACATTTTTGTCAAGCTTTCCAGAAACGGTCCAATTGTAAAAATGATAGACATCGATAACCTTTACATCGCAGGGCGTGGAAGCAGTTCGGTGCTCGGAACACCTCGCTATATTGCCCCGGAGGTTATTCGCGGCGATCATACCCCGGATGTTCTTTCTGATAACTATTCGCTGGCTGTACTTCTGTTTGAACTGCTCAGAGTCGGTCATCCCTATATCAGTGACGATGTCCTTGAAGGAACTCCCGAAGATGAAGAAAGAGCCTATTCCGGTGAAGGTGAGTATGTGACAGAAGCCAATTCGACAAACATGCTCCCGGAGGAAGCCGCGTTTACTGATAAGCTTCGTGACCTGTTTACTCGCTGTTTTGTTGACGGAAAGAAAAACAGACTTTTGCGTCCGTCACCGCGTGAGTTCGAGTTTGCCCTCATGGAAGCGAGCAATAAACTAATACACTGTCCACACTGTAATGCATGGCATTACGCAAGAAGGGATCAGACCATAGGGAAATATCTATGTCCGTGGTGCGAAGAAGAATCAAAGCCGCGCGCGTGGCTGAATTTTTATGAGTATCTATATTCTGGAAACGACGTATGGGATATATCAGAGAGGCTCGGCGCAGAGCGGAAGAACAGCTATATTCTCAGGGATCTCGACCACAACAAGGTAAAGAACAACTATATTATTGACATCGGCGGACCAAATGATGGCATGATCAAATCGGAAGATTTCCTGAGTTTTCTCCGCGGGAAGGATGGACATTATTATGTCTATAATGAATTTGGTAAAACCGGCATCTGGCTGCTAAGAAAAAAGGCTGCGAAAAAGGTTCATATTCTTCCAGGTAAGTATGAACTGCTTGAATCAAAAGATGAAATCTATTTTCTTGACGATGCTGGTAACGGGATAGCGCTCACAGCGGGAGACAAGCGATATATGTGCGCTCGTGTGGCGAGATTCGTGGAGGATAAGCAATGAAGATTTCAGATATCGCAGCCGCGAAACAACTAAAAATCAGGTTTGAGGTTCCAGACGCTCGGAGTAAATTTCCCAAAGCGGCGGATACTTACCTGTCTGTTGAGAGGACAGATTCTCCCTATGAGTTTATCATCCAGACCTTCGAGCAGCGGAGCGGGTCAAATCATGAATCTGTAATTGGTCGTGTAGACGCTTCGACTGCGGATTATCTTCATGACCTGCTTATGGGTCCCGATCAAGGTGGCCTTCACAGTTTTTTCGAACTGGAGAATGTTGAGGCACGGTGGGTCGAAGTGCAGGCATATGGCTTTGAATCCTTAACAGATTACCAGACTGACGTCATTCTTCAGATTCCGCGGGAGCTTGCCGAACACTATACGGAGCAGCGTCTCAGAGAGATGTTTGTGTGGACAGGCTTGGGAAAAGACGCGGTGTTCTGCCTAAATTATAAGAATTCCAGAAGAAATCAAGCTGAAGTGCGTTTCTTGTCGAGAAGCGCTCAAATACACGCAAACAGCACCGATAGAGGCATCATCGTTACTTCTAAGTCTCCATCCGCGCTTCGGCAGGACGCCTATAGTGATCTTCCTGTTAATATGTTTCTCGCGCCAAATGTGCATTTTGTAGTGGATACCGGTTCATCATCAGAGATAGATAAGAAAATTTCTGATACCATTCGCGAAATGGCTGAACCTAAAGGATATTTGGATAGATGGACCGCGTATGAAGAGTTATCTGTACAGCTTCGCAATGAAGAGGCGGATAACTTTGGCAAGATCCCGTACTTTGACGTGATTAGAGAAGATGATCTTGACCAAACTGTACTTGAGTTTCAAATCTCAAGAGAGGACAGAGTATCTTTTGAACAGAACATAAGTCTTGAGGTAAGGCCATCAGAAGCTGAGGATGCGCGCGCTGTGTTTGTAGGAACAGTTACAAGAGTGAAAGCGGACAGCGTAGTAACTGTGCTTAAAGCCACAAATGGAATATTTGAAGTCCCCGGCTCAGGTATATTAACTCTATCCACCTTTGGAGACAGAGTCATTTCAGAACGTCGCAAGCGGGCAAAAGATAGAATTATTCAAAAGGCATCACCGATCAAATATCTGGGGGCACTCGTTGAAAACGGAACCAGCCATTTTTCTGAAAGGTGGGGATCACACAAAGGCGTAACAAAAGAATTAGAAAAAAGTTTTGAGCGCAGCAAAACGCTTAATGAGATGCAGCGTATCGCTCTCGAGACGGCAATCAACACACCAGATATCGCCTTGATTCAAGGGCCTCCCGGAACCGGAAAAACAACGGTTATCAAGGCTATACAAGAACGCTTTCGGGAACTGTTTGAAGCGGAGGAGCGCCAACGGCAGAGAGCGGATCCTGAATATACCACTCACAGTCCGCGCATCCTCATTTCGAGCTTTCAAAATGAAGCTGTCGACAACGCGATTGCCGATCCCCTACCGGGAGATATGCCCGCAAATCGAAAAGGAAGAAGAGCTGATATAAGGGAGCAGAGCACCCGTGCCCTTGGCGAATGGTATTCACGCCTAAAAGCGGAACTTGAGAGCGGATTAAACAACGAAGCTATGGCGTGCTTCTGCGCGACAAGAAGAAAGCTCTCAGATCAATACTTTGCGTATGTTAAGAGCGGCGAAAGCATTGATGACGCCGTCCAACTAATCCGAGAATATCTAGCTCTCGGTGAAGACTGCTTCCCCAAAGAGACAGTGCGGACGGCGTATGAAATCATCGCCGCATACAACAAAGGACAGTCAACATCCGAGGATGATGAAGAGGCAGAACTGAGAAGACTTCTTGAAGGACAGAGAATCGTAGCAGAAGCCTATGCGGATGACGGCGAGGATCAAGCCGGAAAGCTACTGCTCTATTTGCGCAACCATCCAGGACTGGACGTTGATGAAACTGACATTTCCGCAATTAATGAAATGTATTTTTCGGATGAATCAGATACCGAGGTTTACCATCGGTATGTTTCCGCTGTCGTCAAATTGATGGATACTTATGGTCGAATCGAACACAGATTGGATTTAAGCGACACGGAAAGCATTAGCCAGTTTCTTTTGAAACTTGCAGATGAATATGCCAACGGATTCCTGAACGAAAATCCCGACTTGTCAGCAAGAACAGCCATAATAGTCAGTGATTTCCTCGCGCGGCTCGAACAGGAATATGAAACAGTAGTTTCAAAATATTCACTGACAACGGCTGCGACTTGTCAAAGTGCATTGGACTGGAGAGATGATAACAGCCAAGTATATGATCTGGTAATTATCGATGAGGCGGCAAGGGCCAATCCCCTTGATCTTCTCATACCAATGTCCATGGGAAAAAAGATCATACTTGTTGGTGACCACAAACAGTTGCCTCCAATGCTGGAACCGGATATCGTCAAGAAGCTTCAGGAAAATCCTGAGTTCAGGAATATACCTGATATCGAAGTGAGTTTGTTCGAAAGACTGTTCGAGATTTCCTTTAAAGAAAAAAGCAGCCATATTAAGGCTGTTCGACTCGAACAGCAGTACAGGATGCATCCAGATATTTGTCAGTTCGTCAGCAATGTATTCTACGATGGTGCATTAAAGACCGGGGTTTCAGCCGAAAAAAGAAATAGTCCCCTTTCAATTAATCAGGGCAAGGCTCTGACCTTTATCAGTGTGCCAATTACGCGAGGCTCTGAAACAGGAGACGGGAGCCGTTCCAGAATGCGCCGCGCGGAAGTAGAGACGGTGATCAAAGAATTGCAGAGCATATTACGCAACGATCCCGGAAAAAGGATAGGAATCATTACATTCTACTCAGCACAAGCGAAGGCTCTGTTGGAAGAAATACAAAAGTTCTTGGATGAGGAGCAGAAACGTTTAGTCGAAGTCGGAACCGTGGACGCCTTCCAGGGAAAAGAATATGACTATGTTATCCTGTCCGCCGTTCGGTCAAATGAGATCAAAAATGATCCGCAGAAGAGTGTGGGATTCCTGGTAAAGCCAAACCGTTTGTGTGTTGCCTTTAGCCGTGCCCAAAGACAGTTGATTGTTTGTGGGGATCCCAACACGCTCCAGCAGGTTGATCCTTTCGACAAGCTGATGAACCTTTGCAAAACCGGAAAGGAGGGATTGTACCGTGAGTGCTGATGTATTGGTTTTCAGCGAGGGCAGAGACGATGAACAGAGACAATCTTATAATGTCCTTCTCCCGGTTTACGCTGTTGAATGCGAAGCCCGCCCTCCTATGGAAACGGAATTAGACGCATATGAAGAAGCAGTCCTGAAATTTTTGAATATTGATTTGCCGCCGGCTTCTATACGAAACGCAATCAATGTTACGCCGGGCATGCTCGACACTATCTTTGCACAGCTCGCGCAGAGCGGTTATGCCGAAAGAAAAAAGAATGTCGCTTGGCAAATAACAGAAGCAGGTCAGAAATACCTGAAAAACGAACCAATCGAGGAACAGGTATCCAAGAACAGCGAGTATGGATACATGTTTGTCAGCGCGTTAAGGAAGGACATCCTATGCTATTTTCACAAGGGACCAATAGACAAGATTTTGGTCAGGCAAGCTACGCAAAAGGATCTTGTTCTGGAAAGAAATGGGAATGAGCAGGAAACTTTTACAGGTATCGCTGTTTCCAGCCGCCAGCTTGGTCGGGTATACGCAGAATGGCGGAAACTGGACGAAAGACTTGCGGTAAACGATCGAAGTGAACAAAGAAAAGAGATCGTAGAGGAATCCCGCATTATAGCGGAACAACTCTTCGCGGATCTAGAATCTTACGATGAAGTTGACGAAACACCTTTACCGGAACGAGTTGATACTCCGCCGAACGACTTCATTAATGAAGACTTTGGCGAAGATAAGGACGACAGAAAACGCTATATCAGAAAGCTTGAAACACCGTCCAAACGCTTCTACATTCAGATTCGTCTGCTTTTTGACCCCGCCAAATTAAACGGATATGATACCGAATCTCCTTTTACCTGGCTAGGCGGAATTGATTCCCCGTGGTTTTTGCGTCAGATTCAATGGATGGCACGCAGTGAGGGGATAACTCTTGATAACATTCCATTGAGGGAATTCCTTGAACGGGAATGCGTAAAATTCGGCGGTACAGCTCCGCTGAAAGAAAAGGACGTTTCTGTACACATGCTGCAAGTTATCCCGCGCCTGAAGTATCACAGGGAGAAGTTTCCGTCGCTGTACAACATATATCCGGAACTGTACAGCCTCCAGCAGCGGGCGTCTTCACTTTTGGAAAAGGAAAGTGTTGTTACACAGTTCTGTACAAAACTGCTGGAACCGCTTTTCAACATGATTTTCAAAGCCGTTCCGGAGAATACATTACATCGAATTAGAGGTCAGATAAGAAGAGATGACCAGGCAGGAGACGCAAATCTCGTTTGCCAACGCATAGAAAGTGCCACAGGCATTTCGATGACTGCGTTCGGATGGAATGTCGGCATGGTGATGACCGCGATAGGACGTTTGGAACGCACTCACGGAAACAGCACCTTGGAAAAAGCAATCAATCTCTTGACGCTTTATGCATATGCGCCGTCTCCTGATATTAGACGGTATGTTGAAGCAGAGGGACTTTCAAACCACCTGATGAAAGTGGGGCAACTTAATGACATAAGGAGGTCTGTGTCGCACGATACAAACCATCGGTTCAACGAGCGTGACTATGATCAGTTCATGCAGCTTGTCTATCCAATTGCGGATAGACTTTTACTCGCAATTGTAGGAGGATAAGAAACATGGCCAAAAAGGCAAAACGGCAGCCCTACAAAAAACCGCAACAAGCGACCCCACAAAAGCCCGTAAGCACTGATTCCGTAGTTACATCGGAAGCGGTCTCCACAACGGCTGAAACTCACCTCCCGATTGTAACAATCGATGATGTAAAGAACAGCGCCACCGAGTCGGAATTTGCGGCTAAGAAGGAGACACTTATCAACCAACTCGATGAAGAAATCTCCATGTATCAGGGCATGGTAGATGACGAAAAAGCAAAGGCCGAACAAGCAGCTGCCGACGCTGAATCAGCGCGTACCGCTCTCGCTGATGTGAACGCGCAACTTGAGCCGGCCCGCGCGGAACTCGATGCTTTGTTGAGGAAGCAACGAGAAGCGGAAGCCGCGAGGGATAAAGCTGCTTCCGAGGTCGAATCTGTCAAGACGAAAGCGGAACAAGAAGCAGAAAGGATTACCGCCGAAGCGCAGAAGAAAGCGGAAAGGCAAGTTGCTGAAGCGACGGCAGATGCGGCAAAAACGCGAGATCAGGCTAAAGCCAAAGCAAGAGAAGCCCTTCGTGAACTAAGTGATTCACTAGCTAAGCAAGGCGAAGATCTCGAGACGCGTGAGGAACAGCTTCAAGCTGATCGCGCCAAACTAAAAAAAGAGCAGAAGCTTTTAAAACTTGATAGAGAGGGCTTTCAGGGCGAGCAAGAGGCTTTACAGCGGCAGCGTGAGCTTTACACCACGGCGAATCCTGCCTATTGTGAACAGCTAAAACGCGAACTTGACGGCAAGGTTGCCGCTTATGATCAGCTTCTTGCCGACTACAATTCACTTTGTAATCAATTTGTTACACTGCAGGTCCAAGTGGATGAGATCCGTACTGAAGTGCAAGAACCTGATGGAAGCCGCCGAATATATTCCATGAAGGAACTTCTGGAACGTATTCGGCAGCTAACATCACAGCTTGAGGCGCAGCAGGCTCTCTTGGATGATTATCCGGATATAGAAAGCGTCCGTCAGCTTCAAAGTCAGGCAGCATTGTGTAATAAGCTCGAAGGCCAACTGCGGGATGCTGAACATGATCGCGACACTTTCAGAGATCAGGCGATGGCTGAACGCAGGCTCAATAGCGAACTGGCTGCTGTTCGCCGGGAGTTGGACGCAACGCACGCGCTGAATGAGCATTTGTTGAATGAATTGGAAAAAAACAAAAAAGCTCTTGAAAACAGGAACGGCAACATTTGCCCCGCTTTGACAAAGGTGGACGATGAGACTGAGGATGGGTCCGATTGCCAGAAGCATTGGACTGAGCACAGACGGAGGCCCTCCATAAAGTCGCTTAAGGATCTAGTAGAACTAGTCTATTCTTATGCTGGCAACGGCAATGCCGGTGAACGTTTGTACTATACAAGAAATGATATCCGGGCGTTCCTCGCGGGTATGGCGGTTAGCAGATTGATTATGCTTGAAGGTATGTCTGGCACAGGAAAATCCAGTCTGCCAAGAATTTTCTCAAAGGCAATCTCTGGAGATCATCATCTAATCCCGGTTGAATCTTCGTGGCGTGACCGGAATGAACTGCTGGGATATTACAACGATTTCAACAAGCTGTTCAATGCTAAGACATTTACAATCGAGCTGTATAGAAGCGGAAAAGCTCCGGATATTCCAACGTTCATAGTTCTCGATGAAATGAATCTGGCCAGAATAGAATACTATTTCTCTGACTTTCTCGCTATCCTTCAGGAACCTGATCAGAAAAAGTGGCTTATTGATCTTGTTTCAACAGACATGAGAACCTTACCGACAGAGCTGTCTTCTGATGTTGAGAAAAAACTCAGGGCGGTCAGTACTACTGCGTTTGAGATCTGGCGAAAGAAACAGCAAGAACGTCAAGGGGACTTAAAGGTCTCACTTTCGGAGCAGGAAGAAAAGGCGCTTTTCGAACAGCTTGCTCGTCTGGGAGCTTTGATCGGCGCGAAAGATCTCGTGGATGGAAGACAGATTCGAGTAACACCCAATATATGGTTTGTCGGAACAGCTAATCAGGATGAATCTACGTTTGAGGTCAGCGATAAAGTATATGACCGCGCCCAAGTTATTTCTCTGAATAAAAAGGGAAAAGCGGAAGGCCCTTATGACCCTAAGGCCCAGCCTGGTTTCATATCTGTGGAATTGTTACTGCAACTGTTTGAGGGTGCGGGCGAAGGTCAAAGGAAACAGGTGGAAGAACGGCTGGAGGCGATAGATACTGTTCTAATGCAATACTTCGATCTGTCGTTCGGCAACCGTATTGTTACGCAAACCATAAAGTTCGCAGGCGTATATGTCGCGGCGGGCGGCTCCCTTAA
>ENA-OPNB01001981-OPNB01001981.1-human-gut-metagenome-genome-assembly--contig:-NODE-1981-length-12863-cov-1.494613_pt1 | contig 12863 bp, 10 predicted proteins | sample MGYA00241528_ERZ501754 | MGnify/ENA primary metagenome ERZ501754 (study PRJEB25962, sample SAMEA2042646) | human gut metagenome | biome: human gut; feature: human-associated habitat; material: faeces... | reverse complement strand
TACACCGCCACCGGCTGTCGAATAGGTTGTAAAATACGCCATCGCGCTTCCAACTGCCAGGGTTCCGGTAAGAGCAAGTGTTGCTGCTGCCATGATAAGTGGTTTTTTATGTAACTTTCTCATTCCGACTCCCCCTTCCTAGTTCTTTGCTGCCGGTTTGGTGTACTGATACTGACCATTTTCGTCCAGCTTGAAATTATTTTTTACACCGTAGCCGCCATTGGTACGTCCATCGTGTTTGTTGATAAATGAAACCTCTGCCGGTCTGAATTCTACTTCGGTTTCTTTTTCAGGATTAGCAATGATGTCTGTTTCCTGACTTTTAGCAGAAGCGAGTTCATAGCTTGCACCGCTGTAAACCTCCGTTACCTTGACATGAGATCCAGCAGGAATTTTTTCGATCGTTACAGAATCGCTACCTGCTGCATTGAAGGTAAGCTCTTCGATTCTGGTTTCGGTCTTCTTATCCAGTGTTGTGATATCGATCTGGAATACGAACGTTGCATTGTTACCGAAGGTAGCATTGTGATCTACCAGTTCCTTATTGATCACCAGATTACCGTATCTTACGTGCTGTTCCGGTTTCAGACCAACTGCACTGTTGTATTCTTTGGTCAAATCGTAGATCCAGTCATCACTTGCACCGTTACCACTGTAGTAATTATTGGTCGGAAGTGATACAAGGTAAGGAGTAAAGGTATAAGTATAATTGGTTGTAATCACTTTTGGTGTATCTACAAGGTAAAGTCCGGTCTCCAATTTATCTTGGTAGCCTCTTCCGTTCTGCAGTGTAACGGTTTCGGTTGGATCAACAACCGTATTTCCCTTTGAATCTGTCAACTTACCTTGTGCTTCTTTGGCACGTTCTGCCCAGGTAGCAGCTGCAGTATCCAGGTTATCAGCACTTACGGATGAAAAATCCAGTTTTGAAAATGCACCGGTTGCGGTATAGTTGCCGGATACATCAACTGATGCAACTTTGTACAGATTGACCTGAACAGTAACGTCGTCATTTAGAAGTTCACTGTTTCCACCAATGTCAAATTGGATGGAACACTCTGCATCGGTATCGATCGCGCTTGCGGCTTTCGCACCCGGAAGAGTGAGCAGTGGAAATGTAAGAGCGACAGCTAAGAGAAAAGTACTTCCCTGTTTTAATCGTTTATTCATCATCGCCTCATGTCCTCCTTAAAAATCTTGGTTATTCTTTGTGAGCTTTTCTCTTGGAAAGGAATCGCAAGAGAATGATCACAAGAATCGTGATTGAAAGTCCTAAAATTAAATAGAGCATATAATAATTCTGAATGGCTTTTACCATAGAATCTGTAACTGATTCGGTAGCATCCTCTTCGCCGTTATATGGAACTCTGGTTCCTCTTACGAGAAGACGATGGGAGTTGACTCCATATGGTGTACAGGTAAATAAAGTTACCTGGTCTTTTCCTTCTTCAATCTGGAGTGCTTTCTCCAGTGTTTCATGATCGTCTTTGTCTACCATCGGAAGAATCTGGTCTACCTTGTAGGCAAGGACTTCATCCAGTACATGGATGTAAAATTTATCGCCAACTTTGAGCTGATCGATATCGGTAAAAAGCTTTGCGCTTGGAAGTCCACGGTGTGCTGCGAGAACACTGTGGGTACTCTCCCCTCCGATCGGAAGCTTTGTGCCGTTCAGATGTCCGACGCCGGTCTGCAGATCCTTGTCACCGGTGCCATGGTAAATGGCAAGCTTGATGTTGATCTTCGGAATGGAAAGGTATCCCATTACTCCGTCATCTGCAACGTTCAGGATCTTCCAGTATTCGGTGTCTTTGATGTCATTTTCATCTTCACCAAATACATCTCCGTAGAGGTTGTTCTGCTGAATGGTATCATTGAAAGCTTTTGCTTTCTCCCACTCGGATGTGAAGTCCTCCGGTTCCATGTCCTGTATTGTATTGTCATAGCTGCTGATCAGCTGATTCTGTCTGTAGGTGTTCCACTGGTTGGATACCGTCGGGTAGATCAGAATCCCAAATCCTATCAAGAATAACAGACCGAAAAGGAAGGTTGAGATTTTTCTTTTCATAGGCATATTCCCTTTCTAGTTCTTGTTCTCTTTTTAAGAGGTCTCATTTTTCTTCTTTTGAAGCTTCTTCTCCTTTAAGTATAACACAAGGATGAAGATTGTGGTAATTACAAGACCAATAATTACCCATAAAAGATAATTTGTATGAAGACTAATTCCGCTGAGCGGTGTCTTCTCATCGGCAACTTCCTGTTCCACATAAGGTACTCTGTGACCACGGACCAGAAGTCGCTCGGTATTGACTCCGTATGGAGTACAGGTAAGAAGTGTTACAAGATCTTTTCCTTCTTCTACTGCAAGAGAGGAAGTTTCCTCCGGTTTTACTACGGAAATCTTGTCGACTTCATAACATAATGTTTCGTTTAATACATGGATCAGAAAATGATCGCCTTCTTCCAGCTGATCCAGATCGGTAAAAAGAGACGCACTCGGAAGTCCACGGTGTGCGGAGATAACGGCGTGTGTACTTTTACCGCCGATTGGAAGAGAGCTTCCTTCCAGATGTCCGGCTGCCTGTTTGAGAACATCTTCGTCGGTGGTGTGGTAGATTGGAAGCTTGATGTCAATCTTCGGGATCTCCACGATTCCCATCATCTCGTCACCGGCAATATTCAGAGCATCCATGTAGGACTGGTCTTCTTTGTCACTGGCTGCGGCAACTGCAAATGAGTCAGGAAGGATACTTGGAAGTAAGGCTTCGTTGTAAGCTTCTGCTTTCTGCAGTTCTGCGTCATAATCAATCTCATGTGCTGCATCCTTTTCGGATACAGTCTGTTCATAACTGCTGATCAATTGCTTCTGCCTGTAGTTATTCCACTGGTTTGCAACGAATGGATACAGCAGTAAGGACAACCCGGCCAAAAATATGATGCCAATAATAAGTTTGTTTGTTTTGCGTTTCATCCGAACTCTCCTTGCTGTTGTATTATTTTTTTATGAATCCGGGGCAGATGCCCCGGATTCGATATTTGGTTATAAACAATCACGAATGATTATTTGTTTGTTCTTTTGCGGCTTGCAAAGAATAAGCCAGCTGCTGTAACCATGATCAGGCATCCAGCGATTGTGAAGATTGTAGTACCGATACCACCTGTGGATGGAAGAGCGGAGAGTTTGGTATCTTTCAATGAAGTTGGTACAGTTACATTTTTATCTTTGCTTTCTTTAATAGTTGCACTAGCACCATCTACATTGATAGAATATCCTTCTGGTGCTTTTGTTTCTTCAAACCAATATGTACCTTCATCAAGACCTTTTACAGTCAATGTTCCGTTTACTGCAACTAAGGTATCTGTTGAAGTAGCTTCGTTATCTGCTAATGCTAATTTGTAAATGCCATCTCCTAACTTGATAAAGCGTAATGCTGAAACTCCAGAATTTTCTTCCTTTACTTTATCTTTTGTAGCTTTGTATAACTTGAATTCTGCACCTTTAAGAATCGTTTTTCCGTCTTCTGCGTATTTAGTAAGTGTAATTGTTCCAGTATAACCTTTAACTTCAGTCTTACCCATCTCAGTTTCATTTCTGGATGTATTAGCTGTATTAGTATATCCTTCTTCAGATGTTACAATTGCCTTATACTGTACTTCAACTTTTTTACCTGCATTTGTATTGCTTGTTCCAATAGTATTTTGGGTAAATTCAATTGTATACTTACCATCATCTGCTTTATTAGTAGTATAATCTTCATTAGCTTTTAATGAAGTATCACCAATCTTAACGGATGTAATCTCTTGAATATCCAGACCAGTTGGTGTATCAATGATTTTAAAAGTGTTATCTTCAGAATCAGCAACAGTAAAACTTGGAAATGTAGTTGTAATTGTAAATGTTACTTCTTCTCCACGTTTTACAAAACCATCTGCTGCTTCTTTTTTCACATCATAACCTGAGGATTTAGCTACAAGTGTCACATTTTTTGCCTGCATATAAGTTGCAACATCGTTGTATGTTTCTGCAACCATAGGAGAATATGTGATTTTATTACCACTTGCTGTAACAACATAAGCACCTACAGGAACTTCTGAAAACTCTACTTGTGTTTCACCCACAACATGTTTCACTTATATGCTCTCCTGTAAGCATACTGATACCTTTAGGCTGTGCTATAGTTTCAGGTACTGCTTTTGCTAACCCTTCAGCATTTGTGATTTCATATTTTTTTCCATCAGTACTTAATCCAATATAATCTTTAGCCCAGTCAGCTACAATCCATTCGTTCTTATCAACATTTAATGTAATTGCTGCATATAAGTTAACTGTTTCTTCTTCCTGTGAAGATAAACCTGTTACTGTAATTTTACTAGAATAAGAAGTAACTGGTTCTGTAACTTCTGCTGCAAATGTTGGAATACTCATTGCGAGTACCATGGCCAGTGTTAATAACACTGCAAAGATTTTTCTCATCTTCTTCATAATCTTGTCTCCTTTTCATTATCGGGCTTTGCCCATTTTTTTTATTGTTCCCTTATGCGGGATAATTACGTTTTTTTGTGGCAAGGAGCCACTGAAAAAATCAATCGTTACAATTATTTTCCCAGCACCTCCCTGCATTTGTTTTTATATAAGATCCATGCGGCTGCAGACATAAGTACCATGCCGCCGATCATATACCAGTAAATTCCGCTGCCACCGGTTGATGGGAGTGAGTAGAGCTTAATGTTTTCGATAACAAATGCTCCATCATCGCTTTTTTCAACAGGAACTCCATTTAATGTTACTTCAACTGACTGATTATCCCTTACTAGAACCTGCCATACATTGGCAGAAAGTGAATATCCCTCTGGTGCTTTTGTTTCTTTCAGAACATATTTTCCAGGAACTAATCCATTCACTGTTGCTCTTCCATTCGAATCAGTCTTGATATTGCCAGTTACCCGGTTACTTTCCTCATATGTGTAGTTATCATTTGCTGTATAAAGTGCAAATTCTGCATTTTTCAGAAGATTTTTTTCATTATTTTTTTCAACTTTTATCAGATTCAATTCTGTAACAATCTTTGTATTTGTAATTGTCTGAGTAATCTTTGTTCCATCTTCTGATACTTCTTTTTTATAAGACACTTTATATTTTGTATCGGTATTATTTGCTTTTGCCACAATAATCTTATCTGCTTCTACTTTGACATATCCGTTATTATTGATTGTAAATTCTGCATTTTCATTTCCTGTTACCGGTCTAAGCTCATAAACCAAATCAGATGAACTCACATTTCCAAAAACATATCTGTATTGATTATCTTCACTCAGTTCAACATAACTTCTTAATGCTGTTCCATCCGCTTTATAAAGTCCTGCATATATAGAACTGTGCTTTATATTTTTATCTGACCATTCTTTATTAACTGTCAGATCTACTTTTAATGTGTTTGTTATTATTACATGAGCATCCTTTTTCAAAGCAATCTTTCCGTCAGAATCTGTTACTGTACCATCATCACATAAACCCTTTTTAACTTCTTTTATCGGCTTCTCATATCTTGAATTATCTAGTTCAATTTCGTTTACCCTGAACTCGGTTCCTGAAAGAATTTGATCAATTACAATCGTCTCATCCGGTGCTACGTCACGTATTATTCCCTGAGGATTACCCTCTCTACTTACACTCGTGCCATCTTTATGTATGACTTCATATCCTCCATCATAAGGGATAAACTGCCTATTCTGTCCTGTAAGATATACTTGAAAGCTGAATTTATCTGTAGTAGATAACCCATTCATCTTCTTGGTAATCCTTAGTTTTCTCAAATTATTTACATTACAGGTATTTTTAAATTCTACCCTTGCTGCATTACCAGCAGTTTTCACTTCACTTCGTGCCAAGTAAGTTTTAGTTTTCTCTGATACCTTATCTTCGGATGTTCCAACTAGCTTTCCATTCAAATCGTGATATGTTACTTTCCAGTTTGTAATGTCAACCTTATCAAATTGATCCGAAAGAATACCAACTTCTTCCGCATAGAACCGGAGTCCTGAATCAATCCCCTCGAATACCGCTGATTCTCCTGCCTTTAAAGTAAATATATTATTTGCTCCCACATATCTTACTTCATCTGTAAGAGAATCATTTTTCTTAACTCTGTATGGTGTTCCTTCTGGAATTGCATTATACTGAACCAGCTCCTGATTTCTGTCTTCTTCATCTTCAAGATATGCTTTGAACTGAAAATCAGTACTTGTATACTTTTCTTTATCTGAATTTGCAAGACTTTTTACTATTTCAATAGAATTCGTTGGTCTTGGTGGAAGATTAAATTTAATTGAACAGTTTGAATCACCTCGTCCACGCTCCATATAGAAGAGTTTCAATGAATGACTGGTATAATCTGCAAATGTATCACTATCACTATTAAATACACTACTTAATGTTGGATTTGACTGGTTATTTACGTATACTTCACCATTTGCAAAATTGATACTTCCTGTTGCCCTCTCATGGACACCTCCAAGATCAAGCACCAATTTGTTATCTATAAATACCCAGACATCATCATCACCAGAGAAACTAAATACCATATCCTGTCCATTAATTTTACCATTTTTCGGTTGTAAGAACTCAAAAGATATCATCATACCAAAAGCAAATTTATTCTGAGATGCACCATCATCCCAAGAAGAATATGGCATGAATGAAGCAACGTGACGATTTCCCTCACCTTTGTCTTTACTTCTCTCATATACTATAAAATTCTTTTCCGTATTCCTACTACTATCAATATCATAATATGCATAATTCTTATCGCTATCATAGCTATATGTTCCTGTCCTTGAATCATATGAAAACAGATGATTCAATCCTGTAACATATGTATGTGGTATAACCTTATCCCAGGTACCATCAAAAAGGCCGTTTAATGATAATGATGTACCATTTTTTAATACCGGATATCCATCCTTAAGATATCCTTCTACTAAATTCTGTTTTACCGCTTCACTTCCTGTATAATCTGCGCTACCAAATTGAAAAGAACCGTGATAATTCTGGTTTTCAGAATAATTTGCCATACTGATATTGATAAGATTTCTAGTATCAGCTGTCTTTATTGTTTTTGGAACCTCTCCTTTAGCATCTGCTGTATAAATAAATTTCACAGGATTACTTCCAACATCCATCCAGTTCTCACCATCTTCACTATACTGTATTGGTGAATTACTTGAACTTGATTCCCGTCTTAGGGCTTTGACTTCAACTGATTCTTCTCCGATTCCTACAACTGTACGTTCATATGTATAGTTATTTCCGCTCCATCTCTTGTCACTGTCTTTTACACTTGTCGGAATTATATCATTTGCACTTGTTGTATATAAGATATCTATATTTGTCAAATTTACTGTTGATTGTCCTGATGCATATAACGTTATTCCGTTTTCTGAATAAAGGTTTGCCTTTTTTGTTAGTTCTGCATTTGAATAAACAAATATAACAGTCTGATAAATTTCCAGGTTTCTATAAGTTGTATCTCCTTTATACTGATACTTCATAACTCCACTATTGGAATCTTTTTCTTTTCTTCCCATAAGTTTCGTTACTTTATTGCTATCTACCAGACTATATTCATCTCTTGATGTTGTTGCAATGTATGCGCCTATAAAGCGATATGTTGTTCCACTTTCATAACGTTGATACATTTCTTTATTTATTCCACTTGATGTAATAGTGCTCATGTATAGAACCGGGTTAGTATCTTCTGTTTCCAGAACCAGACTATTTGTTGCATTTACTGAATTCTTCAAATCAGTATATGTACTACCATTCTGTCCATTCTGTCTTACCAAATGTATTATTTTGTTAAAGTTAAATTCTTCTATATTTCCGCTTTTTCTTTTCCATGTGATTGTAAATACTGAAAAACTCTCTGTATTGAATTCTGCTTTTTGAATTTCACCATCTGTAGTAGTTTCAACGTTTGCCTGTCCCTGTTCTGTCATATTAACAACGTCTTGAACTTTACCATTCTGATCTTCAACAAAATGCATGACATCAATATTTGTATTTTTTTCTTCATTAACTTCTTCATCAACAGATACGACACTGATTTCTGATACGGTTGCCGGTACGGATGGTTCTGTGTAGTGCATGGAAACTTTTACGGAACCATCAACTGGTTCTATTTTATTTCCTTCACTGTCCTGGAAGTAAATATCGTATGCCAGGAAACCTGCGATTTCGTATCCATCTTCCTCAGCTTTTTCATTAAGCTTTGTTTCTGTTTCTGCGTACTGGTCAGGGTCTGTTTCCTGTACGATAGGAGTTACAACAAACTCTGCATTTCCTGGAAGAACATCTTTTGCAGCTGTTGCAGTTACAACCACATTGCCGATTGTCTGAGAGTAGGTTACTTCGTCTTCGACCTGAACGTCTGCTTCTTCTTCATTTGCATCTTCGTTTTCTGTACCCTGCTCTTCAGTCTCAACAACTTCCGCCATATCGCTTCTTACATAAGCTTCTGCTTCTTCGTAGGAAACTTTGTACCAGGTGAATTCATCTTCATCAGTTACTGTTTCAATAAGTGGAAGCTGAGTGTCTGTATCTACGGTTGCAATCACTTCTGCTTCTGTGGAAGGAGTTACGCGAAGATTAACTTCGTCTGCGATGACGCGGATCATTTTGGTCTGTTCCTGATCCGGTGCTTCTTCCGGATTCTGTTCTTCCTCAGAGTTTTCTACATTATTCTCTGTGTTGGTTTCTTCTTCGTTCTCTTCGGTATTTTCGGTGTTGGTGTCTGTATTAACTTCTTCGTTATTTACTTCACCGTTTTCTTCTTTATTCTCAGTGTTTTCATTATCATCTGCTGCCGGTGTGCTGCTCCATACAAATGTATATGCTGCGGTAGCTGCTGACTGGAAAGCTGCTTTTGTGAGCTGTCTGCTTTCATTTGTTTCAACTGTAAGCTTGTCCTCTTCGGCTTTGAGCTCTGTCAGTTCCAGTTCGGAAGTTTCTTTGTTGGTTCTGATCATGGCTGCTGTCACTGTAGATGCTGCCGGGTCTGTCAGTTCCGGTGAAGAAGCTTCTTTATAAATAAAGCTGTAAGTAACTTTGTCGGACGGTTCAACCGGGTTGCCATCTGCATCTGTAAAAGATACGTTGTAAGCAAGGAAGCCGTCGAGGTTTTTGCCCTGGCTCTGAAGCTGCTCTGTAATCTTGGCTGCCAGTTTGTTGTACTGGTCTGTCAGCTCGGCATCTTCGGTGTTGTTCTCGACTGCTTTGACGATCATCTGTGTTCCGTTTGGAAGGACACCTGCAGGAGCTTCGGCCTTGACCTCGATTGTTTCATTTTTAAGCTTTACGATACAGCTTACAGGCTGTGCTGCTTCTTCAGCTGGAGCGCTGCTCTCGGATGTTCCATCTGTGAACATGTTCTCGCCTGATGAGAAGTCGGCATCGCTGGAACCGAAATCATCAGATTCGCTGTATGTTTCGGCCGAACCCTCTTCCGATTCCGATTCAAAATTCACATCTGTGTCGAGATCGTCTCCTGTATCTTCGGATGTATCAGCTGCTGCGGAATCCTCCTCAACTTCTACCATGTCTACCATGTCATCGAAGGAGCTTGCCTGAGATACATAGTCTGTATTTATTAATACAGTGGAGCAGAACAGCACGATTGCAAACATCATACTGAGCACCCGACATGTCAGGCTTCTGTTCTGATTCCGTTTCCTTTTTTTGAATTTTTTATTATTTTCTCTTTTCATATTAACATCCCCTATTATATGCATGATGATAATAAAAAAATTATCGTTAACTGCTTCACGTACAACTTATTTAAGATTTAACGACATTATAACAGGTGAACTGTTTCGTCACCTATTTCGTCAGCCGCTTTCAGCAACATTTTTAGTACTATTTTGACAATTTTCTATTATTTTGAGTAAATCGAGCTCGCTGTTGAAATCTTCCCGCTCGTTGTTTTTCATATGATAGACACTTCCCTGCCATGTAGCGTTCTGACGGTATCTGACATATACAGCCAGGGTGTCTATGCTTCCTCTCTGTTCAAGGATCTGTTCGCGGTTGCTGACCTCTGTAAAAGAGATTCTTTTTTCATTTGCTGGTTTCTGCTGTTTGTCTTCGTATGTCCGCAGCTCTGTTGATGACTGAGGAAAGTTCAGCTCGTTCATGAATCGCTCCATATAGCGGAAGAGTTCATGAATACTTCGGAAGAATATAGGATCTTTACTGTAATAACAGTAAAATCTTCCGGACCTTTCTACTCCGTCTATGTTGTCTATGCAGACATTCACGATATTGGAAGCAGAAACGTTGAGCTTTTCTTTCATCATTCATCCACCTCCAGTGCTCCATCAATCAATCTGATCAGTTCAAGTGCACTCCTGAAACTTTTCTTTTTATTGGCTTCCGCCCAGGTCACTTCGCCCTGCCATGTGGCATTGTCACAGTGACTCACATGTACTACAAATGTCCCTGTATGTTTTTTTTTGTCTTTTTCCATCTGCTCTGCTTCCTCCGTCAAGATCCGATCACTGTATTTTTATTTTTAATCACACGATAACACTCACTTATTTCAGAGTATTTTTATTATAGCATCGGGGGTATTTCTTCAACTGTTTCGTGATTCTGCTTTTTGAACATTTTTTCATATTTTTTCGACAATGTTTCTGATAATTTGCGAGGGGGGCTGAGATTTTGGGGGGACGGGAGATCTCCGGGCTGAATAGTTTTACTTCTATATTAATTATTAATGTTGTTTGTTTTAGTCGTTGCAGACCTCACCGAGTGAAGCAACGTAGTAGTCGATTGATACGTTCTTGCGGCGGGTGAGTCTTTTGTTGAATTCTTTGTTGATTCGTTTTGATACGAGTGTGCAGTTTTCCTGGGTTATCCCTATCAGCATTACGAGATACTGCTGGATGTTGTATCGGGTGTAAAAATCGCCTTTACGGACTGCTTTCTGAATGGACTCGCGGAGAAGTTCTGAATAGTATTTCTGATTTTCGTCGTCTGTCTCGATATTTATAAAGTTCAGGGTGCAGAGCATCAGGAATACGGACATGCCGGTTCGTTCCATCATGCGGCCGAACACGTGGTAAACGTCCACAAAGCTTGGATAGGTGCAGTAGTAAGCGCCTTCGATGGATTCTTTTTCGCGGAGGCGGTACTTGATGTCTTCGATTGCGCCTGCTGCCTGTGAGGTTCGCTCTCCCATAAGTTTGAATCGCTCGAGCATTCCGGCGGATGGTGACAGGCCGAGTTCGTCGAACATCAGCTTGGTTGTTCTTTTGTAGACATCGAGGCCGTCTTTGTAGCGGGACATTCCGATGAGGCTGTCGATTTCCCATATCTGCCAGTCATAGAATGGGTAGATTTCGGCTGCGCTGTGTGCGACACGGTAGAGTTCTTCGAATTTTTCTTCGGTTTTCAGGTAGTGGCACAGTTCTTCGACACAGTCGAAATACATATCTCGACATGCGATGTTTTCGACTGCCGCCCAGTCCTCGCCCATCATATCCGGGAGGAATTCTCCGGTGTAGAGTTTCCATGCTTTGGCGTAGATTTCCATTTTGGTCTTTTGGGATTTTTCGTGACGTGCTGATTCGATCGTCTGCTTGAAGTCGCATACGTCTACTGAAGTTTAGATATCCGGGTCCCAGGTACACATTCCACCATTTATATTGATGTAACTGCTTTCCGGAAGCCCCGCTGCGGTGAGCTGCTTTCGGAGCCTGAATATTGTGTTGTTGAGGCTGCCGTTTTTATTTTCGACATCGCTTCGGCCATACAGGGCATCGATGAGTGCTGCTTTGGAGATTCCTCCATCCTGTGTATGTAGAAGTAATAATTGAAACAGCTGTGTGGTCTTTGATACATTGTTACGGTCCAGGACCAGTTCTTTTCCTTTATATTCCAGTGTAAATCCACCTAACATTCGAACTTTCAGTATATTTTTCATACTTTTCTCCTTCAACAGATATTGTGCTCTGTTTCTTGTCTTTTCATTTTGATTAGACTTATCCTTATTTAGCATATCATTCAATACGTTAAAGTTCTACCACCAAAATACACAAAAAAAGACTGTTATTATTATTCAATCCGCTAATAACAACAGTCTTTTAAGCTCTATCTAGCAGATAATTCCTTTGCTATCTCATCTATTTTTTCCTGAGTATAACCGGTATACTCTTTTATCTTGTCCATAGTTTCATGATTCATAAGCATTTTCTCAATCAACTCTCTTCGTCCAAATTCAATTCCCTCCTGTTTTGCTTCCTCCCGTAATTCATCAATTGCAAGACACATACTTGTTTCCTCCTTTTCTTCATTGAATTTCAGTTTTGAGTTAGTAAGTGTATTCAGCATGACTACCGTTTCTGTCTTCATGTTCTGAAATCCGTCATCGGTTTGGATCAGGTCAACCAGTTTTTCTTTTTCCTTCGAATATTTGATATACAACAGTACTTCCCGCAGATCTGTGTGAAAACGGTTGATTTCTCTGTTACGACCGAACGGCCGAAGATAATAAGATACAGTTTCCTGTAAAGAACAAAAAGAAATGTGATGCTTTGTTATATTTTAGCACAATATGCTCCGCAAGTCCACGAGAACATTTTGCTCTTTTTTCGACATAAAAAACAATCCCACCGCAATTGTTGTAGGATTCTTAATATCAACTTGGTGATAGGCATCTGCAAATTCATATCCAGCAAGTTGTGGATGCTTCCAACCCCGACCAGGCATCTGCAAATCCAATTCCAGCAAGTTGCAGATGCTTCCGACCCCAGGATATGCATCTGCAAATCCAATTCCAGCAAATTGCAGATGCTTCCGAACCCAGGAT
>ENA-OPNB01001973-OPNB01001973.1-human-gut-metagenome-genome-assembly--contig:-NODE-1973-length-12887-cov-7.535926_pt1 | contig 12887 bp, 10 predicted proteins | sample MGYA00241528_ERZ501754 | MGnify/ENA primary metagenome ERZ501754 (study PRJEB25962, sample SAMEA2042646) | human gut metagenome | biome: human gut; feature: human-associated habitat; material: faeces... | reverse complement strand
CCATAAATGGCTTGTTTACGCCATTTATGAAGCTCTGTTTACTATTCAAACTCTTCCCGAGTTTTTTATCGACAATTCATAAATACTGATATTTCCTGCATTTTGGGCACCTCTATTTCGCAAAATATCGCTCTTTTCACATCGTTTTCAATACTTTTTAGTAGCAAATTAGTTGCGGTATCTGCACTGATATTTTTCCATCGGCTTGATATAATCTACTTTTTTATTACTCACAATGAATAATCAACTGTGGCTTGCGAGTGATTCAAAATCATCACTCTGCTGCCATCCAAAACGAAAGGAGCATTACCATGAGTAACCAACACAAACACCCAACTATAAGTTTTAGAGTTTCTGATGCTGAACGGAAACAAATCGAAGCACGTATTCTTGCCAGTGGAATGATGAAGAAAGATTACTTCGCCCGTTCCTGCATATATAACCGAATCTGCGTTGTAGGTAAGAAAGAAACTATCTATCCGCTTGTACAGACTGTCAATGCTTTGTATCTTCAATTACTTGAAATGCATAAAGCATTTGTTGGATATTGTCAGGATCAGAATCCCGATAATCTACCTACCAGCAATGAAATTGCAGAGCTGCAGACCAGCTATAATAATATGCTCTCTGCCATCATTGACTTACTTGATGGTGCTAAATATCTCTGGGAAGGTGGTGCTCACAATGAACAATAACCTTCTTTATCTGTTTGGCATGTATGAACCTGACTCAGATTCCATTGTTGTATATGCAAATGACAGTGACCCATTCATACTCAATTGCCAGAAGTGTAATTCATCTGTCATTCTTGATAATCCTAATGATATTGTATATCTTTACAGGCTTGCACAAGATGCTCCTCTGCTGTATGCAGAACTTGCTCTCAAAGCAGATGGTTTGCAAAGATATGTTGATGCTATGAATGAATTCAATTAATCCTACCTAATCTCTCTGTGTCTTAAGTTGTTCTTCGAGTTTTCTTTCGAGTTTTTCTAAAAATAACTCGAAAGAAACTCGAGACAATACAATTATTTCATAGGCTTATAATACACAAAACTCTTGACAACATTATTTACAAGTAATTTATATAACCAGCTAGACATCTATTTATAAATAATTTCCCGAATACTATCCTTGATAGGAACTGCATCATATCTATTAAATAGCACAAGATTCTTTCCTATAATTTTCTTTGTTCTTGTACATGGATATATAATTCCTGTAATTCCTTTCGATTCCAAATAACCTGCCAAAATATGAAATGATTTATATGCTTTCTCTTTTCCGGCATTATCATCTTCGTCTACTTTTTTATAAATCGTATTACATACCATCTTTAAATATGTTTTTGCAATTGCTTTCTCAATAATCGATCTATCAATTATAGTTTCATCAACATTTTTCTTGATATACCGCTTAACGCTTCTCTTTGTTGTCCCCATCTTCTTTAATTCCGCTTGGTCTGACAATGTTGAATTAACAAATAAATCTTTAACTATTTCTTGATATCTATCCAATGCCATTTCAAGCTTCCATAGTTCTACGTCATTATACGATAAATCCAGGATTCTTCCCTTCTTTATCGGTTTAAAATGACAAAATGAATATTTGTTATCTTTTTCGGCTCGGTATTCTTCTAAACAGATATATTCACTAACTGATAATTCATCATTATATTTTCTTTCGCTCTCATCAAAAGACAGGTACAAATATGTTTTTCCTGGTGGATTCCATCTATTCATATTATCTATATTATCCCATGGGATAAATCTGCTTTCGTCCCAGCCCCATTCTGGAACCACTCTACATAAAACATCACTATCACTTAATGTATGAAAAAATACATCGTCATATTGGTCTATACATTTTGAAAAAACATCGTCAAAAATATCTATAAATGCCTTATCACTATTTTCTGCGGCACATATGATATTATCCCACTGTTTTTCGATAATGTTTCTAGAATTCTCTAATCTTACATCCGATACGAATTTTTCAAAATAATATGGCTGTAAATGAACTCCCAAAAACAAAGAATATGGTTTTAGACTCAATATATAATCTGTAAAATCTTGTTCCATATATTGATCTGGACCCTTATAAGCCATATCCAATTGCTTTCCACACTCATTTAGCATCTTATATAACATTACATCATTTTTACCGCACTGCCATAAATCTCTTCTAATTCTCTTGCTAATAAGAATAAGTATTGCCTTATACTCTGATGACAAGTCTTCCAATCTTTGAAGTTCACCCAATATAAGCATATTGTAATTCACGTTTTTAATTAACAAATTACCTCCTTACCTTTCGAGTTTTCTTCCGAGTTTTTTCAAAATCCACTCGAAAGAAAACTCGAAATACTAAAGTCTTACATAATATGATTTATTTCCTCGCCTGCAAATATCTATCAGTTCTTCACTCCTCATTTTATCAATGACACTTCTCGCCTGCTGCTTAGTAAATCCACACATCTCCTGTATCTTAGCAGATGTTATCCGATCATTTATCTGTAAATATTCTAAAATCATATTTTTAGCCTTAATATACTGAACTGTTTTGTCTCTTGTATATTCCACGTCTGATTTTAATGCCTCATATACCTTAGCTGTGAGCATATATTCCTTGCCAACAATCTCTATCAGACCACCGTTAACCAGCTCATTGCATGACTTTTTTGTTTCATCCAACGATTTTTGGACTTTTCTTGATAGTTCTGACAACTGCTCTTTCCTGTTGTCCATTAAGTCTCTTAATATCATCATTTCAGCCAAAGGCATAATTTTACTATTCTTATCCTGTACTTCGGTAATAAACTTAACAAATTCTGTGTTATCTATTGCACCGAATATTGTCAAAGAAACTGCATCATTAAACGATCTGTATCTTGGATAAGGCTTGCCCATTGAAACCATGTCCTTAAAGATGATATCTACTCCCTGACCGGTTCTCTGAACATATTTCAAATTTTGCAGTGTCTCTGCTATCAGTTTATTCCTTGGTATAGATGGATGCGTTATGATATTGTCCTCTGTAATTCCATCAAGGAATCCGCCTGGATTTTCAATAACTATTTTATCTGGATATTGTTTTACATAAACTGCTGCATTGCTCTGATAATCTCTATGAGACAACGCATTGAGAAGTGCTTCCTGAAATACTCTCTCCGGAAAATCTTCCACCTCAAGTCTGAATAATCCTACCTGAATGTTCTCTATCTTACTGTATGCTTGTACTCTCTCGGTCAACTTGTCAATAACGCTTATTAATGGCAGCTTTAAATCAAGTCTTGCATCGTATTCTTCTAAATTATCAGCTGAATAATGTAAATATATAACTTCCGCCTGCGGTAACAATCTTTGAATTGAGGTTTCTTTTCCCACAAAGAGCAGACCAGCAATAGTCAGACGTTCTACATCTCCGTCATATTTTATGAGCTGTAAGTCTCTCAAAAAATCTATATCATCCAAATCTGGTAATGTAGATTTAGAATCCCTGACTCTTAGTTTTTCCTTCAAGCTGTACACTTCTAACTTATTTACATCATCCAGAGTACTTTCGCCTATAATTCTGCCAGAAAAATCCGGATTCTGCGCAGAAGAATAAAAATTGCTCAACTCATCCGGATATGCAGGTTTTGAATTCTTACCTAATCGCTTCAGGCATCTGCCATCTGTAGTTGTATATGTCTTTCCATCTGCTTTAACTGATATTGCAATAACGAGTTTTCCTTGATACTCGAAGTCTGATATTTCTGTAAATAATGGTGGCACAGTTCTATCATAAATTCCCTCAATAATACGCTGACCATTATAATTCCTATCACAACCAGTAACTTCAATCGGGTTATCTTCTACTCCAAAATAAACTGTTCCTCCCTTAGTATTTGCAAATGCAATTAATTCATCAACAGCAAGAGAAATAATTTCTTTCATATTTCTTGCATTTATCCAAGATTTAAATTCAACTGTATCAGTTTCCTCTTTATCTAATATTTCTTTAAATTCTTCTTCGGTCATTAGTGTTACACCTTCTTTCCTAATAAGCTTTCATATCTAATTTGGCAATAAATATTCTTTCGTAATCATCTTGATTTTAAACTCATTCATCGAATTCTTCCAGTTCTACGTCTTTTTCAGCCGAATAAAAATGACCTCTATACTCAATTGTATTTGGGATACTTCTGTTTATATATCCATCCTGTTTTAGCGCATCAAAATAAGTTGCAATTTGTAATAGCAAATTTGTCTCTTTCTGTGACTCTGTATTATTAAATTCAACATATTTATTCACCAAAGGCTTTATAGTATTAAGTACCTGTCTCGCATGATATACATCATATGGATGACTGCTATTTAAATTATGTACATACGAAAATGCACTTCTTCCATTTGAAAAACGACTTCTTCCTTCAATTGGCTGATATAATTCATAAAACAAATTAGTTTCAACATTATTCGGTAAACCTTTTATCCCTGTATAACATTCCTTATTCATTTCCTGCATTTGCTTGTGCAAAAAACCAAACATATATTTAATGGCTGTCTTATAACACTCTTTCATCTTTTCTGTTTTATCATTATCAAAATGGACTTGAAAAGCTAATTTATACTCTTCAAACAAATATTCATGTTCTTCGCCAACTCTTCGTTGATATTCTTTATGCAAATTATCTATATATTCTATGTAATTAGCAAACGATTCCGGTTCTAAAATAGTCTCTCCCCTAAGCCTTTCTTTTTCGTTTTCTGCAAATGAATATATATGTTCTTTAATATTATCCATAAGAGAAATCCATTTATTCAGATATAGGATAAACGGCTCAACCTTAATACCAATATATTCTTCTTCTCCCCCTTCTTCCGACGGATACACAATTGCTGTCAAATCCCTCTGATCTACACATCCAATACCATCCCATACTATTCTTGAACAACAATCAAACTCTCCAGCTTTATGTACTGTTGGATGCATACTTGTGTCAGTTGGATGAACTGCACATAAGGATCTAATATACTCAAATACTTCTCCATCATTTCCATCTCCGTATGCAAAACCCGAAAAACAATCTCGATTATCAGTGATATCTTCTGTTGATACTTCAAATATCTTTGCCAAAGTATCAATACTATGCACCACAATATACTCACAATTTAAAAACTCAATGAAGTCAAATGCATTTCTTTGATTATGTGTAGGTTTGAACTCATAATCATAATTCAAATAATCCAATACATTTTCGATTTGTTCTAATGCACAAGTAATTCTATTTCGAGCTGGAAATGTCTTGTCTATCTTTCTCTTTTCCTTTACTTTTACAATAATTTCTTTATTGTTATTCAATGCGCTCTCACAGTTTAACGCAATCCAAATATTCGTAATATCATCCTTTGAAAAAACATACTCTTTATCTTTATATTTCATAATTCCTCTAATCTGGCAATAAATATTCTTTCGTAATCCCCTTACCTTTAAGTTCATTCATTATTGCATTTTTTAATTTAGCTGGAATAATAATCTTAACTAAAGAATGCCCTCCATCTAATTCTCTAGGTGCTACTACATCGTGCGGACAAAATATATTTTGTCCTGCATTCATACTTGTCCGCATTTTGTCAATTGGTGTTTCAAATTTCACTCCACACACATATAAGCATCCTTTTTGTCTTTGTATTCTAATATTAGTCTTCTGCTGTCTTCTTGGTTGCATTATCATAAAACCATGATCTAAAAAAGATATCAATTCTGTATAAAATTCATCTGTATAACTGTACCTATCTTTCAATTCTGGGTATTTGCCAAAAAGTTCTTCTGCAAATTCTTGAATGCTAAGTTTATCTTTTTGAATATTGACAAGCTCACATTGTATTATAGTTCTCACCCATTTTGAATCATATGGTGAATATGACCATAAAAATACTGCTCCATCTTTATCCATACTATCACAACAAGCGAAATACAAAGCAATATTTATATCTGTTGTGAAATCTATTAATCTTGTTGCCTGTATATTATAATGTTGCTCATATGCCATTACCTCAAACAACAAATCTCCACTTTCTGATATTCTCTCATCAACGCCCTTATTTCTGCATATACTTGGCATTATTTTCCATGAAGAATCACTCTGTCCTCGATAAAAAGCTCGCGAATATGTATATTCATCACCAATATCTCCCCTGCCTTGCCTAGGCAATTTATGAAATGAATTATAATCATTTGCAACTTTATAAATCTGTTTTATGTCTTCAACTAAAATCTCTTGATAATCATGTTTTCCAATAAACTCTGTCATATATACCAATTCAGCTCCACCCTCCTACTCTACTACAATTCCTTAACAATCCTCATAAACTCCTCATATGAATAAGCACCATTATATCCAGGATTCTTTGTTTCAAACACCATATAATACTTATACATTCTTCCAGCCATCTCTGCCCACTTTGCTCCGATTTCGGCTTTTTCTCTGGATTCAGAGTTTTCAAGCTGATCACCTTTAGTTTCTATCAGTAAAAGTTTACCGCTTTCTGTTCTCACCATAAGATCCGGATATGCGTTTACAGCACCATTTATGGCAAATCCTTTTCTTGCCATATTTCTATGCCACCATTTAATATTGTTTAATGAGGATAATTCCATGACAACCTTTCTTTCATATTCGGTATCAAACTTTTCCTCTTCGTTATATAATGATTTTGGTATTGATGCTATTGTTTCTGTCGGGCTGATTTCTTTCGGTAGCTTATATGACGACTGGCAAGAAATTTTGTCTTGTTCCACCCACTCAAAAAACATTTTCTTTGCATATTCATTTAAAAGCGAATTAACTTTTTTATTAATTTTCAGGACATAGATACCTGGTGTCTGTTCCATATCTGTTAATTGATCCTCTGTAAGATTCTGAATAATCCTGTCTACATATACCTCCAAATCTCTATCATTTATCGCATTATTCTTTGATAATTTCTTTATTATCATATCCTTACACAGACGCATTTTTCTATCTGACGGCTGTTCATCAAACCACTGTTTTACATTCTGACTATCAAAGCCCTGCAACTTCCATGCTTTTGGCATTGCATCTGAATCATCAATATCAATTCTTGCAATTTCTGAATCTATGCTGTCAAAATCAATTACCGTATCCTTATCTAATAATGAAAATCCCGCATACAAATTTTCTTTCTTTAATACCTGATGCTCATGTTCAGAAAACAGAGAACGTCCTGTTTCTATCATAAACTGCGGTATTTCTATCTGTCCTGCTTCACTAGCATATAACTGATTTACTTTGTAATGCTTCATCTTATTTCCAACCTCTGGTGGCACTGGCAGATATTCTTCTGTTTCCTCAAAGTCTTGCCAATATAATTCATTCTGTGTTTTTGCATGGTCAAGCATATCTGTTACCACATCATTAACCTCAGATTGACTCTGTGATTCCATATTATCATTATTTACGAATGGTGATATTTGTTCCCTCACAAAGTCTATATTTAAAGGATCTATCTCATCCGACACATTATTTGTATCATCAGTTACATCATTATCTAACTTTAACTCTGTCTGTATATTACCAGCTTGTTCTACTGAAAATTCAGTATCCTGTTCCACATAATCGTCTATACGATAATCTTTACTCGTAAAGCCAGCCGCATTAAGTCCTGCTACAACCTTGTCAAGTGTTGCATAAAAGGCATTTGATGATGTAATAACATACGAAAGATTTAATACTTCTCTTTCGTTCTTTCTCGTATTAGGAAGTCTGAGAATTCTTCCTAAAATCTGTTCTACATCTATGCTTGATGTTCTATTTGCGACTGTTGCCAATATATATGCAAATGGACAATCCCATCCTTCCTTTAATGCATTAACAGTAATGATATATCTGATACTACAGTCCTTGCTGCTTAAATCTATATTTTTTAACTCATCCCTATCCGCAGTCTTTATTGCAATTTCAGATTCTGGTATCCCCATATCAATAAGAGTATGCTTTATCTTATCATAGGTTGTACTGTCATAATTGGTTCTAGGCTGAGCCTGAAATAAAACAATTGGTCTGATATATCTGCCACCATTTTTCTGTTCTTCAACCGCTTCATTTTCTAATTTTCTTCTTAATGAAATTGCAGATACAAAAACATCTTCCTGTGATTTTCTGTTATAAACAATTACAGGTAATTTAACCATATTTTCTGCTTTAAGCTGTCTTGCATCTACAAACGAGATAATATTACTTCCATTTTTCGGTGTGGCTGTCAAATCAAGTACAAATGAAGGATTGAAATTCTGTAACATTTCTTTACTGAGCTTACTTGTAGCATGATGACTCTCATCAACAATAACAACTGGATTCAATTTACGGATAACTTGTATCAAAGCTGTTTCATCCGTATCTTCCAACAACGAACCACTATCCTGTTTAAATCTCACAAATGGCAACAAACTACCATTCTCTTGATACGCTTTTCTTCCATCCTTTTTGCTCGTCCGAAATGAATCATAGCTCAATACAAATACTGATAAATTATCACTAACTGAAGTCGGATTAAAATTCTGTCCATTTAACAATTGCTGCTTAGAATAAATCTCGACCTTATTACCAAAATCAACATCTATTTTCTTCCTATAATCATGATTCTTATCCGTTAATGTTCTATATGTCTGAGTAAGTATTGCATCTGATGGAACGAGCCATACTACTGCTTTAGGATGTATATGTGGCATAGAATCAAATATTGGCTTAATTGAATTTGCCGCTAGAAATGTTTTTCCACCACCTGTTGGAACTTTAAAGCACACCTGTGGAACACCTGCTAATTCCGTTTTGTATGGCGGCATTCCATCTATCCCCACATTCACTCCTTTTTCATTCCATAAGGTGCTGTACGCTGAACTTATACTCTGCTTCTCTATAAGCAGCTCTAAAAATCGTTCTAAATCACTTATAACCTGTATCTGATAATTTTTAAGTTCCATACCTTGTCCTTTCTAGATATGCTCAATATCTCTTGGTATTTTCTTAAATGTAATATTCCACTTCTGTAAATCAATATCTGATAATGCACAAGAATCTGCATATATAATATATGACTGGTTCTTTACATTTACCGTTGCCAAAAAAGAATAGTCAAGTATTGTAGCCTTGTCCTTTTCATAATAAAAATAATATGCTGTATCATTATGAGAGCCAAGATAATATTTTTCCTGTTCGTTCTCAGCATACTCAAGCCCATTGGTTTCTGTGTACCAGATATATTTTCTAATTTCAGCTGTAGCTATATCATTGTTGATAGTTCCATCCTGCAAAAACAATGGACTTCCTAATTCATAATATGAGAAATTACCACCTGTTCCATCTACTGCATTCTTTCCTTCCCCATAACCATCAATCACTCTTTTTACACGTTCGGCTGTTATTGTGTCAGCATAATCTCCCATCTCAACCAGAATAAATTTACGATTGCCACCATCTTTTTTATTCATGTTTAAAACAGCATGAGCTGTTGTACCTGAGCCTGCAAAAGAATCTAATATAATGTCATCTTTTCGGCAATAAAAACTAATTAAATATATTACCAAATCAACCGGTTTAGGGAAATCAAATTTCACACCCATTTTTGCCAACTCTGTACTCATATTTTGTGTGCTACCTAAGTTCTGTAAAAGCGAGAGAACATGACTAGCATCTCCTCTTTTTTTTATCATTTCGATATTTCCAGTTTTTGTAATTTCAAACACTGTATCTTGTCCCTTGGTATCCTTAACTGGGTTAAACCCATTATTAATATACTTCATTAATATGTTCTTTGACGACCAACCGCTTTCAACTTCTACCTCATTAATTAAACGTCCGCCTTCTATAATTGCATCTGCTCCATAATATGGAAATTTATCTTTCCTCGATTTTATTATCAAATCACTGACCGAGCACGGAAAACCTATTGGTAGCTTTATTGTTGACATAGGATTTTTAGGTCCGTTCTTGACAACTGTATTTCTCACTTCTTGATTATATATTTTACTATTTTCAGAAGCACTTGGATCTATTGCCTGAGGAAGTCCAACCTCATCAGCATTCTTTATATAACACAAAATATACTCATGAACATTCTTTATCTTCGCCTGATTATCAAAGTTCCCATCCGATCTCCATATTAACTGTGCAACAAAATTTTTCTTCCCAAATATATCGTCACAAATTATTTTCAAATAACTACATTCATTGTCATCTATACTGATAAATACAATTCCTTTATCGGATAATAATTTATTTAATAATACTAGCCGAGGGTACATCATGCATAACCATTTATCATGTCTAGATAAATCCTCTCCTTCATCACCAACAGTCACACCTAACCACTTTTCTATCTTCGGGTCATCCACACTATCTGAATATATCCATGCCTTATTTTTTTCTGAACTCTTCCTAGTGTTATATGGAGGATCAATATAGATACATTTGATTTTCCCCTCATACTGTGGCAAAAGAGATTTTAATGCTTCTAAATTATCGCCATGTATAATCATGTTCTCACTGTGAATATCATCTTTATGCTCACCATCTTCATCATAACTATACTTGCGTTCAAGAACTTTATATGGCACATCATTATGATGATTTATTACCTTATCTTTTCCTATCCAATCCAATGTAGGCATATTTACTTGCTCCTTATCTATAATTATTGCAGTTTTTCTATTGTCTCAATTATCATTTCAGCTTTATCCGTCAACACATACTTTCCTCTTGTTTTTTGCTCGACGAAATCCTGTTTTTGTAACGCACTAAACATACTATTAATCTTCATTTTGCTACATTTCAAAGTTGTAGCTATCTGTTGTTGTGTTAATGGAATCACTTTCTCGTCTAATATTATAACTTCATTATCATGCATCAATTTCAAAAGGTCATAATAATCATTCAAAAATAATTCGATACCCATATTTTCTCCCTTAGTTGCAAATAAAAATGTATAGATAAATCATATCACATTTTTATTGTATTTTAAATATCATTTTTTTGTTATCTATTTATATTTAACAGCTAAAAGCAGAGGAATTACCTTCCTCTGCCCCTATTTCCTATCTTATCTCTTACCTTTTCTTTATCAGCATCCCTGCTAACCGTTTCATCATAAATCCTCTGAAACTCCTCATAAAGTTCATCCCCATCCAGCTTCATTCCAAGTTTTTTCATTACATCCGAGAACAGTCTTATACTTCCACTTACAGCAGCAATATCAAATCCAAATATATCTGCCTTAACAGAATTACTGACATTCTCATAACCACCAAGCTCTGATATTCTCCTGACAATCCAGTCAGCTTTGTCCACAGGTTCAGTTTCTCTAATTTCCACATATTCACCTTTATCTGTTACGTCAGTAATATCTTCATCCATTCTTGCCGTATTTACATCAGACACATTACGAATATCTGGCATTACAGACGTATCATTCTGATTATTGTTAGGATTCATTACCTCAACATTTGTATACGGCTCAACAACCGCTTCTGTTGTTATCTCATCCAGCATATCCTCTTCCATCCCCGGTATCTCAACATCCCTGTCAGCAACAATCTCCTCATTCTCCGACACCGCATAATAAGCTGTATACAAATCTTCTTTTATAATGTCATCAGCAAGCTGTATCTGCCTCTTAATCTCTTTTTTCTCCTGCTTCAGCTCGTCCAGTTCTTCCTGCACTTCCACATGCCATATCTGATATTCCCGGTACTGCTCTTCATTCTTTATACTGCGTTTCCGACTAGAGCTTTCTCTGTATATCTCATGCTGTCTGTCCTCAATCTGCTGGATTTTTTCTTCCTGCTCATTTATGAAATCCACAAGATCCACAACACTTTTGATGTCATTATTTACAATCAGCAGATATTCGTCCTGTAACTGATGAAACCGCTTCAAATCCTCTGTATACTTTGCTCCACCGACTGCAAAACGCTTCTGCTCTACAATCCTTAATCTGTATAGCTTTGCATAAAACTTCTTCTGGAATGATGACAGCTTCGCCCTGTGCAATCCCCTGATATCCGACGAATAAAAGTAAGGCTTTACCATCCAGGGCATATCCACATGATGCCTTAGCATATCTTCTGAAAACATCTCGTCCAGCTTTGCCAGTTTATGATAATACCGAAATCCCGGTGCCTGCACTTCCATCCACGCATCTTTCTTGAATACATATCCAAGTCTTTTCATCAGATATTTAAAATGCTCCACATTTCCGGCTGCATACGCACACATTTTTGCATCCCTGAGAATTATCTCTTTCATTGACATTTCTCTTTCCCACTTGTCCCTGCTGATATTCTTTGGATTCCTGCTGTACTCTGCCGGCATGATAGCAAGCCCCAGTTCATCACAATATTTATTTGTAATAGGCTGGAGATGGTTCTTCCAGTTGCTTTTAGGTGAATTGTATTTCTTGCCAGTTGTTATGCTGACACTGTTCCAGATAAGATGTCCATGCATATGCTCTCTGTCTGTGTGGACTGCATACACAGCCTCATAATCATCACTAAGCACATCCTTCGCAAAGTGCTCCAGCACATACATTGCCTGCTCTGCCGTCACTTTTTCTTCCGGTGAAAATGATATGATCACATGATACCCCTGCCTTTTACCCGTCTTATGAAAAATGTTCTTTGTCTCTTCCATCTGCTCAAATGCTGTATCCGGCAGGCAGTTAATACCGCCCACCAGTACACATTCTTCTGTCTTATCTGGATTCTGAATATATTCCAAAGCATTCTTCAGGTGCGATGCCGGATTTCTACCTTCCGATTCCATGATATTTAGGATCTTTGTAATCGCCATACTTCCAGCACCTCCCCGAATGTTTTCTTTACATCAT
>ENA-OPNB01001960-OPNB01001960.1-human-gut-metagenome-genome-assembly--contig:-NODE-1960-length-12954-cov-2.196527_pt1 | contig 12954 bp, 11 predicted proteins | sample MGYA00241528_ERZ501754 | MGnify/ENA primary metagenome ERZ501754 (study PRJEB25962, sample SAMEA2042646) | human gut metagenome | biome: human gut; feature: human-associated habitat; material: faeces... | reverse complement strand
CGTGATGACAGCGAAGAACACGCACTTCTTCTTTCCGAAAAAAACAAGGCGCTTCTGGAAAAACAGGATTATGAGATCTACCTTGCGACACTGCGGGAGCGCAACCGCATTGCAAGAGAGATTCATGATAATGTGGGGCATATGCTTTCAAGAAGTATTCTGCAGATGGGGGCACTGATTACGATTCATAAGGAGGAGCCGCTGCACGGACAGCTCGCCGGGGTGGGGGAGACGTTAAATCAGGCGATGAACAGTATCCGTGAGAGCGTGCACGATCTGCACGATGAGTCCATTGATCTGCGGCAGTCTATTGCGGAGGCGACCCGTGAGATGAAGGAGCATTATCAGCTCACGGTCGATTATGATATGTCTCCGGAGATTCCACGCAATGTAAAGTATTGTTTTATCACAGCGGTAAAAGAAGCCATGTCGAATATTGCAAAACACTCCGATGCGGATAAGATCTCCGTGATTTTGCGGGAACACCCGGCGTTCTACCAGCTGACGGTCGAGGATAACGGAACGGTGGGACGTAAGGGACAGAGCGGACCATTGTGGGAGGAAGAGGTCGTCCGTATGGACGGAAAGGAAGGGATTGGTCTTTCCAATATGAAAGAGCGCGTGCAGGCACTGGGCGGAACCTTCCGGATTCATACGGAAAAGGGATTTGTGATCTTTATTTCGATTCCCAAGAGGGATAAAATGTAGATACGGTAATGAAGGCTGGGAGAGAGAAAAATGAGAGTTCTGGTGGTTGATGATGATAAACTGGTGGCAGTATCCCTAAAAACGATTCTGGAAGCTGACGGGGAGATTACGGTCGTGGGTCTGGGAGAGGCGGGAGGTGATGCCATCCGGCTCTATCGGGAGCAGCATCCTGATATTCTGCTGATGGATATCCGCATGCAGGGAATGTCCGGATTGGATGCAGCTGAATGCATCTTAAAAGAAGATCAAGCGGCGAAAATTTTGTTTTTGACAACCTTTTCCGATGACGAATACATTGTAAAGGCACTGAATATGGGAGTGAAGGGGTATCTGCTGAAACAGGACTTTGAGTCGATCGTTCCGGCACTCAAGGCTGTCTACGGCGGGCAGAGTGTATTCGGCGGACAGATTATGGGAAAAATTCCGGTGCTTCTGGCAGGAAAAGGCAGCTTTTCCTATCATGATTACGACATCAGTGAGAAGGAGCAGGGCATTATTGAACTGGTGGCAGAAGGCTTAAGCAACCGGGAGATTGCAGAAAAATTGTATTTGAGCGAGGGTACGGTGCGCAATTATATCAGCACCATACTGGATAAATTAAAGTTACGAGACCGCACACAGCTGGCAGTCTTTTATTATAAGAACTGCGGCTGAGTCGGCGGTACAGCAATCGCACAGAAGCTGTGCCGACAGACAGCGACATGAAAGAGACGGCAATGCAGCAACAGGGAAGATGAGGAAAACAATGATATTTGAGACACATGCACATTATGATGATGAAGTATTTAATGAGGATAGAGAGCAATTATTAGCTGGGCTCCCGGAAAAGGGAATCGGGAGGGTGATTAACGTCGGCGCGTCCATTGAGACGACGAGGACGACACTCGCGCTGGCGGAGGCGTATGATTACATATATGCCGCCGTGGGTGTGCATCCGAGCGATATCGACGGGCTGAACGAGGAGACATATTCCTGGCTCAAGGAGCAGACGGCACATCCGAAGACGGTAGCGGTGGGAGAGATCGGTCTGGATTATTACTGGGACAAGGAGCCGGAAGTACAGGCAGCGCAGCGGGAATGGTTCGTGCGCCAGCTGACACTCGCAGGGGAAACAGATCTGCCGGTAATTATCCACTCGCGTGACGCGGCGGAGGATACCATGCGGATCTTAAAAGAGACCGGAAGATTCCGGGAACATCCCGGTGTCATTCACTGTTACTCGTACTCGTCGGAGCAGGCAAAAGAGTACGTGAAGATGGGATACTGCATTGGTGTGGGCGGTGTGGTTACCTTTAAAAATGCAAAGAAACTCAGGCAGACGGTGGAGCAGATCTCTCTGGAACACATTCTGTTAGAGACAGACTGCCCGTATATGGCGCCCGAGCCGCACCGGGGAACCCGCAACGATTCCTCCAACCTCTCTTATGTGGCTGCCAGGATTGCGGAGATCAAAGGCGTCTCTGTGCAGGAGGTGAAGCAGACGACATGGGAAAATGCCTGCCGTGTATTCGGCGTCCGGTAGGTGTCTGCCCGAATCAGCAGAAGCGGGAATATTCCGGGGTGTCTGCCCAATAGCGCTTCGGGATTAACTGCATCTGCAAGCCCGGATTTTTGCGGGATTCTATGGCAATGTGATCAAAAAAGGTCAGCCAGAGCTGCCGGAAGGCTTCCTCGTCGGAGGAATACCGGCTGACTTTCTCCAGATCCAGATCTGCGGCATCTGTGAGAATGTAGCTGGAAAGCGCTTTGTGCACCGCGACAGACTGATGTGTGGCATCATAGATCATAAAGTTCTCGGAGGGCAGACGGTCGGTGAAATGCTCTGCCAGATAGGGAAGGACGTTGTCCTTCGGACGGATTGTGGCAAAGAGAACGCCGTTCTCAAGCTCGGAGAAGCGCAGAAATTCGAGATGATGGCAGGCTTCGCGGTTGGTCGCCCGGCAGAGCTCAAAAATCCGGTAGACACACGGTTCGCCTAAGGAAAGAAGCACTTTCTGACCGTCTCCGCTTGCGAGTGCGAGGAGGATGGTCTCATAGATGGCGTCTGCCTTGTCCATCTTCCTGCCGGAGGATGGCTCGCCGGACATTGCAGCCTGATAGATCGACTCATAGAACTGCATGCCGAAACGGGACGTGATGGTGCGGATCACCTTGCCGGTCTTATCCGCGGAAGGAGCCACGTGAATATATTCGGAAAAAAGCTCGTAATTCTCCGGTTCGCCGGTGGCAAGCCGGATATTGCGGTGACCGAGCCGGCTTGCGCAGGCGTCATAGACACCGGTAAAGATACCTTCAAGACTGTCCTCACAGATAAATACATACATGTAAAATACCTCTTTTCTATGTGTAATCAGGGCGGTGGGCTCACAGGGCAAGCCCGGTGTCAAACAGCGACAACTGCTGATAACCGCTGTTGCGGAGCTCCGTTGGAACCTGCGTGTGGTCTGCCATGAGATGAGAGCAGATATAGTCCTCGTCGAGCTTCGTGCGGTACATCATCCGGCCGGAACAGGTGATGAAATACAGGGCGCGCTTTAGCACAACGCCGATCTTTTTCAGATCGTCATAGGTGAGCGCGGTATCCCGTCTGGCGGCGACGATCCGCTGGGCGGACTTGTATCCGATTCCGGGTACGCGCAGAAGAGTCTGATAACTGGCGCGGTTGATCTCGACCGGAAATGTGTCGAGATGACGCAATGCCCAGTCACACTTGGGATCCAGATAAATATTAAAGTTCGGGCGGTCTTCCGACAGAAGCTCATCCACATGAAAGCGGTAATAGCGCAGCAGCCAGTCTGCCTGGTACAGGCGGTGCTCGCGCAGCAGCGGAGGTCCGCCGGGGAGCACCGGCAGTGACGAATCGCCGTTGACATTGATGAACGCAGAGTAGAAAACGCGCTTCAGATGAAACTTCTCATAGAGTGCCTCGGACACACGCATAATCTGATAGTCGTTCTCCGGGGTAGCACCGATAATCATCTGTGTGCTCTGCCCGGCGGGCACGAACTTCGGCGCTTTGCGGTAGACCATCAGTTCATTCTGGTTCTCCGTGATGCCATTCTGAATCTGGCGCATGGGAGAGAGAATCGTGCGTCTTGATTTGCAGGGAGCAAGCTGTTTCAGCCCGTTTGCCGTGGGAAGTTCAAGATTGATGCTCATGCGGTCTGCAAGAAACCCTGCTTTCTCAATCAGTGCCGGGTCAGCGCCGGGAATCGCTTTTACGTGGATGTAGCCGTTGAAGTGATGGACGGTACGGAGCCGGTAGAGCGTCTGGTAAATCAGATCCATGGTGTAATTCGGACTGATGAGGATGCCGGAGCTTAAGAACAGACCCTCGATATAATTGCGCCGGTAGAATTCCATGGTGAGCGTGCAGATCTCATCCGGGGTAAAGGAGGCGCGGGGGACGTCGGAGTTGCAGTTGTTCTGGCAGTAGGCACAGTTAAAAATACACTCGTTGGTGAACAGGATCTTGAGCAGGGAGATGCATCTTCCGTCTGCAGCAAATGCATGGCACACGCCGGGAGCCAGACAATTCCCCATGTGCCTGCCATCTCCCCTGCGGTCGGCGCCGCTTGAGGTACATGCCACGTCGTACTTCGCGGCATCGGTAAGGATGGCAAGCTTCTCCATGAGGGAGAGATTCTGCTGAATGTTCATGTGAAAACACCTCCTGACAAAACAAATGTTCGATTAAAGGATAGCACATATGTTCGGCAAAAGCAAGATAAAATCGAATATTTGTTCGAGAAAGATTATGGTTCACTTGGACAGTGGGTATATGGTATAATGTACGTAAGCAATGAGCAGTGCCAGACGTGACAGTCACGAGATATGCCTGCTTGCAGGCTATATATCGCGACTGTTGCGGATGATAGGGCGAATGCCCGTTAGTCTGGGAAATCTATGATTTCCTGGACGAGCACTGCGAAGACGTGACATTTGCCGGAGCGGGCATCGGAGACTTTAGACGGATGATAGGGCGAATGCCCGTCAGTCCGGGAAATCTATGATTTCCTGGACGAGCACTGCGAAGACGTGACTTTTGCCGTAGCGGAGTCGTACAGATAGAAGCCCCCGGACGGGCTTTGGAATGGAGAAAGATGGATACAGATATTTTTGAGCAGTTCCCGGATCGGGAAACATTTGACAAATACTGGAACGAGAATTATCAGCCGGTGACATACGAGGATGTGCGCGAGACGTTCACCGATTTTGTGAAGTCTGCGGACGGTCACATCTACCTCTCGGATTACGAGGAGAAGGGGCTGATCTCCCGGGAAGATTTTAAGGAAAACCTCTCGCAGGAGGCACAGTTTACATTTGAGGACGGACTGACGGAAGTTTTTTACGATAAGAATCCGGAGCTTTATGAGACGGCGTTTGCGCTCTATGAGGAGTCAAAGCTTACCGGAAAGGGAGATGCATCGGTGGCGCAGACGTTTCACGAGACGTTTCGCGCGCTCTATGCAGAGTTTCTGGACAGACTGTATGATGAGGTGCTGGCAGCATGGCAACATTAGGAATCCCGCAGAATACGATTACGGTTCTGCAGAAGTATCATTTTAATTTTCAGAAAAAGTTCGGACAGAATTTTCTCATTGATACCCATGTGCTCGAGCGCATTATTGAGGCGGCGGGCATTACGAAGGATGACTTTGTGCTGGAGATCGGACCGGGCATCGGCACGATGACCCAGTATCTGTGTGAAAATGCCAGAGAGGTGACGGCGGTGGAGATCGATCAGAACCTGATCCCGATTCTGGCGGACACGCTTAGCGCTTATGACAATGTGACGGTTATCAATGAGGACATTTTGAAGCTGGATATTGTAAAGCTCGCGGAGGAGAAGAATGCCGGGAAACCGATCAAGGTGGTGGCAAATCTTCCGTATTATATTACTACGCCGATTATCATGGGGCTGTTTGAGAGCCATGTGCCGATTGACAGCATTACGATCATGGTGCAGAAGGAAGTCGCAGACAGGATGCAGGTCGGACCGGGGACGAAGGATTACGGTGCGCTCTCGCTGGCGGTGCAGTATTATGCAAAGCCGGAGATTATCGCAAACGTGCCGCCGAACTGCTTTATGCCGCGGCCGAATGTCGGCAGCGCGGTGATAAGGCTGACGCGTCATGAGACCGTGCCGGTGCAGGTGGAGGATGAAAAGCTGATGTTCCGGCTGATCCGGGCATCTTTTAACCAGAGACGCAAGACGCTTGCGAACGGTCTGAATAATTCGCCGGAGATTCATCTCTCCAAGGAAGTGATTCAGGAAAGCATTGAGGAGCTTGGCGTGCCGGTGACCATCCGTGGAGAGGCGCTTACATTGGAACAGTTTGCGGCGCTCTCGAATATTATCGGACGCAGAATGAAGCAGCAGGTATAGAGAGAATAGGGGGAAACAGACAATGGATGGACAGCAGAACAATCAGAATGGATGGAACGGGAGCGAGGCGCCCAGAACATACGGTGAGGATACGAAAATGTATCAGAACCGGCAGAACGCGCCGCAGCAGCCGAATTACGGAAGCGGTCAGAACCCGTATCAACAGCCGAATTACGGAAACAGCCAGAATGCATATCAGCAGCCGAATTACGGAAACGGTCAGAACCCGTATCAGCAGCCGAATTACGGAAACTGGCAGGGCAATCCGTATCCGCAGGAGCAGCACGGACCGGTATCCGATGTTCTGTGCAATATTCTCCTGGTGATCTTTATGGCGCAGATTATTATCAATTTTGTGGTATTTGGCGCGACATGGAATGCGATGGCAGGGGAAGGAATAGACGCTTATCTCGACGGATCCGTGAGCCTTGGCAGCCCGGTGCAGATGCTTTCCATGTTTTCCAATCTGCTGTTTGTGGCGATGCTTGTGCTGTTGATTCTGGATATTATAAAAATCAGCAATCAGAAATACAAGATCACCGGTCTGGTGTTGTTTGCGATTTTCTTAAGACCGGGCTATTACATCTGGAGAGCACATGTGCTTAAGAGAAAAATGACGTTCCCGATCATCTATACCATCGCTTACAGCGGAGTGACCGTGGCATACTTTTTCTATTCGTTTTATAAAGTTTTTTCACTGACATTCGGGATTATGCAGAGTCTGAACTAGTGCCGCGGCTTTGCAGGAATGGAAGATCTCCTTGGTTCATATAATAATGGACAAGGAGATTTTTTTATGCGGAAAAAATGGAAATACTATATTGATAGAATGCTTACTTTCGCGCTGATCGGCATATTATTGCCGCTTTTTGTTACGATAATATGTCAGCGTATGCGCCTGGAGGAAGTGATTTACGGCACGTACGACGCGATAACGGAGGCGGCAGAAAGAGAGGGCGGGGAGGAACTGGAAGAACAGCTGCCTTTTATTCTGGCGAAGGAGATCCGTGCGGACGCGGAGGATGCGGCGCTTATGGCGCAGTGCGTGATTGCGCGGACAACACTGTATGATGCCGCGGCGAGAGGGGAGGAACAGCCGGCTGCTTTTTCGGAGGAAGAATTAAGGCAGGCGCTGGGGGAAACATATGAAAAGGTCATGGAACGGCTTGAGACGTGCGTGGAGGAGACGAGTGGGCAGGTGCTCTCCTGGAACGGCGGCTATGCGTATGCTGCATATCATGCGATCAGTGCAGGAAGTACGAGAGATATGAGCCGGTCGGCGGAAGCGGCGGTGCCGTATCTTCCTGCGGTGGAGTGTCCGGCGGATCTGACGGCGGAGGGTACGCTCTCGGTTATTTATTGTGAGGAAACGGACATTTTAAAGCAGTGCGCGGAGCATTTTGCGGAGGCAGACGTGTCCGCGGTGTCTGAGATCCAGGTTACAGAGCGGGATGCGGCGGGCTATGTACAGCAGGTCATGCTGGGGGAGTATGTCTGCACCGGGGAAGCGTTCCGTGAGGCGATGGGCTGGAATTCCGCGTGTTTTACGATCACGCAGATGGGGGAAAATGTGCGGATCGTGACAAGGGGACTGGGACACGGGTACGGACTGAGCCAGAATGAGGCGCGCGCGATGGCGCAGGAAGGAACCTCTTACGAGGAGATTTTACAATATTTTTTTCCGGGAACAACGCTTGTGACAGCGGATCAGATAAAATAGGCGACGCTCTGCATAAACCATCCGTGCAGGGGGAACAATAGGAATAAAAATAAATAATATGGATGGTGAAAAAAATGAGAAAAAGCAGATTTTGGGCATTCCTCGGGCGTAAACAATATGTGATTGCGGGGGCGATTGTGATTGCGGCAGCAGTTGCGACCACGGTAATTTACAGCGATCATGAACAACAGCAGCGCGAACAGCTGGAGGAAGAACTGGCACAGGAAAACACACCGGAGGAAGCCGGACTTGTCGCTGCGACGGAAAGTACGGAACAGACAGCACAGGCATCCGCAGTCATTCCGCCGGAGCAGACCGCGGAGACGGAAAAGCTGGAGCAGAAAGCAGCGGAGACGACAGAGAGTACGGAAGTGGCGCAGGTGGAAAAAGAAGCGGAGAATGAGACTGCGGAGACGGGCGCAGAGGCCAATGCGCTCCATTTTGACCCGGAGGACGGCATGCTCTGGCCGATGGAGGGAAATGTGATCTTAAATTACAGCATGGATTCTACCATATATTTTGCGACGCTGGACCAGTACAAATACAATCCGGCGGTGATTATCGCGGGAGAGGTCAACAATAAAGTATATTCCGTCGCAAAGGGAAAAGTCATCGGCCTCTCGAACAACGAGGAGACCGGCTGTACGATGACGGTTGACTTGGGAGATGGCTATCGCGCGATCTACGGGCAGTTAAAGGAGCCGAACTTTGCGGTGGGCGATTATGTGGAATCCGGTCATGTGCTGGGCTACGTGGCAGAGCCGACGAAATATTATTCGGTGGAGGGCAGCAATCTGTATTTTGCGCTGCAAAAAGACGGACAGCCTGTCGATCCGGTAGCATTTTTTCAGAGCTAGTTTGTAAAAGGAAGACACCGGTTCTTGAATATGTTGGATTTCTTCATTATAATGAAACAAGAGATAAGGGAGGAATCGGTACATGGAATTCAAGGAATACAGTAAAGCTGTGATGGCGTGGGTGGACGGAGTGATGCAGAACCGCGGCGCCGATGCCGAGAAAACATTGAAATACTGTGCGGATATCGAACAATATGCAAAACAGACGGGGGATCCAAAGCTTCTGGGGTTTGCCTACTATTATGCGGGCGAGACCTACTATGTGCTCAATGAGGGCGAGCAGCTTCTTAAGACCATTACCAGAGCTATCACCTATCTGGATCAGGCGGAGCAGTGGGACATGGTTGCCAGGGCTTATAATATCCTTGCGATTGCCTTTTTGAACCGTGGAAATACGCCGATTGCGCTGGATTACTATCTGACCGGACTCGGTTATTGTAAAAAATATAAGCTGGCGAACGAAGAAAACGTCATCAACTTGAATCTCGGAACCCTCTATCTGGGCAACGAACAGTGGAATGAGGCGCAGAGATATTTTGAAAAAGTCTCCTCCGATATCAAGGCATATCCGGAGACCCCGAATTATTACGGGCTGATGAGCTGTGTAGCGGTCTGTCTGGGGCGGTGCTTTATGCAGCGGGAACAGAATGAACGCGTGCAGGCACAGATGGATTATCTGGATCAGGTCTGCTGGGAGCACATGCAGAAGATCGAGCGGCTCTCGGCGCTGATTTTTAAGGCGGAATATTATCACCACGTGGGAAGAATCACACTTCGTGAGGAATGTATTGAGCAGATCCGCGGACTTGTGGATATGGACATGGCGGTTATGGATATCTTTGATGACGTGTACGGACTGTGCAGACTGTTGCTGGAGATCGATAAGGAAGACGTCTTCTGGGACATCGTGGCGGTATTGGAAAAATTGACGAAAAACGCCAATATTGCGAATCTGCAGCGGAAAATAGTTTCCTTAAAAATCCTCTGCTACCGCAGGAAACAGGACGAGGCGGCTTATCTCGAGGAGGCGGGCCGGTTCTATGAGCTGACCGAGGCGCTGGATCGGGAGAACCATTATATGATTGCCAACATGCTCTCCGTGCGCAGATCATTAGAACATGCGAATGAGAAGCGGCGGGAGATGGAGAAAGCGAATGAGCGTCTGCTGGAGAAGTCCGAGACGGATCCGCTGACGCGGCTGGCGAACCGGTTCCGGCTGAATGATTATCTGGAGCGTGCGTTTGAGCGGACGCGGGATGACCATAGAGCATTTGCGGTAGAGATTCTCGACATCGACTACTTCAAGGAATACAATGATAACTACGGCCATCAGGCGGGAGATGCCTGCATCGTGGCGATTGCGGATGAGCTGCGGAAAATGCAGAGCCACGATACCTTCTGTGCGCGGTATGGCGGGGATGAGTTTATCATTATTTACGAGTACAAGACGGAGGACGAGGTTTTTTCCATGGCGGACAGTCTGCGGGAGCGTATTCTTGACAGGCGGATCGAGCATGTGTGCTCGAAGGCGCTTCCGGTTGTCACAATCTCGCAGGGAATCTGTTTTGACGTGGCTCCGGAGGGAAGCCGGAGCTGGGATTTCCTGCATGCGGCGGATATGATGCTCTACGAGGTGAAAAAGCGCAGCCGCAACAATATTTCGCTCGGACATCTGGATGCAAAAGAGGCGAGATACGGAGAAGAGAGGAAACTTTTATAGATTCCGGCATAGAATATACTGTAACGGAAAATCCGCAATCGAGCCTTTTACTTTTACCGAAGCGCAGCAGTATGAAAAAGTACAGATCAAGTAAAGTACGCATCTGTCGATTGCTTTTCATAGGAGTATTGCCCAAAGCCGCGAGCGGATTTGGGTTACATAGACAGAAGTTCGGAGATTTGCGCATTTCTTGACAAAAGAGAGATGCCGTGCTATGATTCAAAATACTGCGCAGTCGGCAGAAGTGGGCACTTTCTGCCGGTGCTGGGCATGCGTCAGAGAATTGGCTCTGGCGTGACAGAAAGGAAAAAGATGGAAACAGTTAGATTTGATGAGTTAGATTTATATCCTCAGGTGTTAAGAGCGATTGCGGATATGGGATTTGAGGAGGCAACGCCGATTCAGAGCCAGGCGATTCCGGTTGTGATGTCGGGCGTGGATGTGATCGGACAGGCACAGACAGGTACCGGTAAGACGGCATCCTTTGGTATTCCGGTGCTTCACAAGGTAGACCCGAACAGCAGAAAGACGCAGGTAATCATTCTCTCTCCGACCAGAGAGCTTGCCATTCAGGTGGCGGACGAGATCCGCAAACTTGCCAAGTATATGCACGGGGTCAAGGTACTTCCGGTGTATGGCGGACAGGAGATCGGACGCCAGATCAAGGCGTTAAAGGGCGGTGCGCAGATTATCGTCGGAACGCCGGGACGCGTGATGGATCATCTGCGCCGCAAGACGATCCGCTGTGATGCGATCCACACGGTGGTACTCGATGAGGCGGACGAGATGCTGAACATGGGCTTCCGCGATGACATCGAGACGATTCTTGAGTATATTCCGGCGGAGGGACGTCAGACGATCCTTTTCTCCGCGACGATGCCGAAGCCGATTCTCGATATTACCAGGAAATATCAGCACGATGCGGTCAACATCAAGGTGGTAAAAAAAGAGCTGACGGTTCCGAGCATTGAGCAGTATTACTACGATGTCAAGCGTAGCGACAAGGTAGAAGTCTTAACGCGGCTTCTCGATTACTACAATCCGAAGCTCTCGCTGGTATTCTGCAATACCAAGCGGATGGTGGACGAACTTGCGGAAGAATTAAAGGGACGCGGCTATTTTGCAGAGGGACTGCACGGAGATATGAAGCAGTCGCAGCGTGACCGCGTGATGAAAGGATTCCGCAGCGGCAAGACCGAGATCCTCATTGCGACCGATGTGGCGGCGCGCGGAATCGACGTCGATGATGTGGAGGCCGTTTTCAACTACGACATTCCGCAGGATGACGAATACTATGTGCACCGGATCGGCAGAACGGGACGTGCAGGTCGGACCGGACGCGCCTTTACCTTCGTGAAGGGCAAAGAAGTCTACAAGCTGAAGGATATCATGCGCTACTGCAAGACCAAGATCGTGGCAATGCCGATTCCGTCAACGGATGATGTGGCACAGATCAAGGCAGAGAAGGTCATGGAGGAGATCGGCAGGATCATCGACGAGGAGAACCTGTCGGACATGATCGACATGATCGAGCGCCAGGTGAATGCTTCGGATTACACCGCAATGGATATTGCAGCGGCATTTTTGAAGCAGGCACTCGGTCAGGTCAATCTCGACAACGGCAGCGACGCTGACTACGACTTCGACAATACCGGCGCGGAGGAAGGGATGGTGCGTCTCTTCATCAACATCGGTAAAAAAGACCGCGTGAAACCGGGCGATATCTTAGGTGCCATCGCAGGTGAGTCAGGAATGCCTGGAAAACTCGTCGGTGCGATCGATATGTACGACAAATACACCTTCGTGGAAGTGCCAAGAGAGTACGGCAAAGAAGTATTAGAAGCTATGAAGAATGTGAAGATCAAAGGACGTTCCGTCAATATGGAACCGGCAAATCAGAAATAGAAAATAAAAAGAGAGTCTCTTTTGTGAAATTTTTAAGCAAAATTTCGAAAGAGACTCTTTTTTTGGTGTATTGCGCTACTTGAATTCGATTACATTTAATAGTATAATTTTTCACGGTTGTATAAATAAAAGGCAAAACAAGGAGTAAAATCCTCTGCTCCTGCAAGGGCAGTCGCATTTTGCTTCGCAAAACAAGGAGGATAACATCATGGAGTGGAAGAATTTAGATACCCTTACTTCTTTTGAAGAATTGTCAAAGGTTGCAGAGGTTGACCTGACAAAAGTAATGTCCGGAGAAAACGGCGCAGAGCGTGTGAAGAAATACAGCACACCGATGGCAGAGGGACTTGCATATAATTATGCTGCAAAAAAAGTGGATGATAACACACTTGCAGCACTTGCAAAATTAGCTGAGGAAGCACAGCTTTCTGAAAAATTTGCAGCTCTTTATAATGGTGAAGTTGTGAATACAGGCGAGAAACGTCTTGTGCTTCATCATATGACACGCGGACAGCTGGGTGATGCAGTCGAGGCAGATGGCGTAGACAAACGTTCTTTTTATGTAGAACAGCAGAATAGAATTGCAGATTTTGCAAACAAGGTACATGCCGGAGAGATCACAAATGCAGCAGGTGAAAAGTTTACAACTGTAGTT
>ENA-OPNB01001947-OPNB01001947.1-human-gut-metagenome-genome-assembly--contig:-NODE-1947-length-13074-cov-7.390045_pt1 | contig 13074 bp, 11 predicted proteins | sample MGYA00241528_ERZ501754 | MGnify/ENA primary metagenome ERZ501754 (study PRJEB25962, sample SAMEA2042646) | human gut metagenome | biome: human gut; feature: human-associated habitat; material: faeces... | reverse complement strand
TATCATATACATGGCGGCTGGAAACAGCCGCCGTTTTGGAAGTAACAAGCTGTTTTATGAGCTGGATGGAAAACCTATGTACAGGCATCTGCTTGAACGTTTGGTAGAAATTAAAGATAGATATAATAAATTAAAAAAGGCTGGAAAAAAGATAAAAAATGCAGAATCGAATAACCCGGTCATAGATATAATCGTCGTTACACGTTACCGGGAAATACTGGACTACTGCTCATCTATCCCTGATTGCCATGCAGTCTTAAGTCCGGACAGCGAAAAAGGCATATCCTACACCATAAAGGCAGGAATTATGGCTGTGCATGAGCAGAAAAAGACCGGTATGCAGATGGGGCAAAGCAGTGTGTGGCAGAAAAAGCCAGAAAAAAACAGTGGCTCGTTACATAATACAGCCGAAACAGAGGACTACTACATGTTTGCAGTAGCTGACCAGCCATATTTAAAAAGTCAAAGCGTGATTAAATTAATAGACAAAATACTTGAAAATAAAGGGAATAAGCGATTAGTATTTTCGCTTCGCTGTGGAGATGCCGTAGGCAATCCGTGTGTATTTCATTCATCGCTTATCCCGCAGCTTTTATCACTGGAGGGTGATAAGGGTGGCAGAAGTGTGGCAAAGAAGTATGACTGTGTATATGTGGATATCGCAGATGAGCGTGAGCTGATGGATATAGATACCTTATCAAATTCAAAACATACCGTGACATTATAAAAGCTATTATGAAAGCTATTATGAAAGAGCACTGTATCAGTGCATACTGAATGTATATTTTATTCAAATTCCCATATACTACCTCCAAAGCATGAATGCAAATGCAAAAAAGTAACCGGAGGACAATAAAGTGAAAATCACAGGATTGACCAGAAGAGTAGATTCCCTCGGCAGAATAGTCATACCAAAGGAGCTTCGCAGGATGCTGCATATAAAAGAGGGAAGCCCACTGGAAATATATATGGATGCGGACGAGACGATAGTGCTAAAGAAATATTCGCAGGTGGGAAGCCTGAAGAATATATCACAGGCATATGCACAGAGCCTGTCAAAGGTAACCGGTGCCACGGTATGTGTGGCGGATAGGGATGAGATAATAGCGGCAGCCGGCAAAAACCACAAAAATTATATAGGCAAGGCTTTGTCAAAAGAGCTCGAGAATATTATGGATAAGAGAAAAAGTGCATTGTACAGTAAAAAAGACGATACCCTGATACCTGTGGTGAAGGACGATAAAGCTGACTGTGAAGCGCAGGCAATAGCAGTAATAGTGCATGATGGTGATAGTGCGGGAGCCGTTATACTATGTGCTTACGATGAAAAAGCCGATAAGTCTGAGATTGCCGAAAAGCTGGCGGGTGCAGCAGCAGAATTTCTGGCTGATCAGCTTGGCTAGAGATAGCGAAAAGCATTGTAAAAAACTATTTACTTGACTACAACAGTAATAAAGATGTAAAATAGTTTGATAAAGGGAGCAAGTAGCTTCCTTTTGTGCTATAAAGGTATAATAGAAAATTAATCAATTATTAATTATCTGACGTAGAGGCATTGTAGTATAATAGACAGTACATATTGGATATAGTTGTCAATTATCTATAAAGTATGCCGATATACAATGGTATACCGATAGTTTGGAGGTAACGTTTAGAAATGGCAAAACAGAAAAAGAAAAAGAAGAAAAAGCAGCATCGCGTTTTCTGGTTTTTCATAAAGCTTCAGATTTTTCTGATGGTACTGATTCTCGGTGGATTATGCTTTTTTTACTTTGGAGGCTATGCAGACAAGGTTGCGAAGCTTCACTCAGAGGCGGTAGAGCTCGTGCAGAAATCTGACAAATACACATTTTTACCGGCGCGCACGAGCACACTCTACGATACAAACGGTGATGAGATATCCGAGACGGCCACTACCAAAAAGGCTGACTATGTGAAGTATGAGGATATACCGCAGAACTTCGTAAACTGCATGGTCAGCATCGAGGACAAGAAGTTCTATAAGCACAATGGTGTGGACATAAAGGCAATAGTGCGTGCCGCAAAGTCAATTATAAAAAACAAGAGAATTACCCAGGGTGGCAGTACCATCACGATGCAGCTCGCCCGAAATATTTACCTGGATACGAACAAGAACTGGCAGCGAAAAGTCAAGGAAATGTTCATAGCGATGGCGCTGGAAAAGAAATATTCAAAGAACGATATTATGGAGTTCTACCTGAATAATGTCTATTTCATGAACGGATATTATGGTATTCAGGCAGCGTGCCATGGCTATTTTAACTGTGAGCTTTCGGATCTTGATTTGTCGCAGACTGCCTTTTTGTGTGCGATTCCGAACAGCCCGACATACTACGACCCGATAAACAATAAGGATCATACATTGACACGTCGTAATCTCATATTGAAAAATCTAAAGGAAGATGGCAAAATCACACAGCAGGAATATGAGACCGCCATAAACGAGGAGATAACCCTCAATATGCCTGAGAAGGATGACACGGTCAAGTACAATTATGTGGATACCTATGCATATTACTGCGCTACGAGGGCGCTCATGGAGAATGAGGGCTTCAAGTTCAAGTATTACTTTGATTCAGACGATGAAGAAAAGGAGTATGATGCTTCATATGATGAGATGTATTCATATTGTCAGAAAAAGCTCTACTCAGACGGTTACAAGATTTATACATCAATTGATCTGACTATGCAGCAGCAGCTTCAGGATTCAATTGACCTGACGCTTTTGGACTTTACAGACACGACCGATGATGGCACATTTAAGCTGCAGAGTGCTGCAACCTGTATAGACAACGACACTGGCGAGGTGGTTGCAATAGTTGGTGGACGAAGCCAGGATGCGGTCAGTCATACGCTAAACCGTGCTTTCCAAAGCCATCGCCAGCCGGGAAGCTCAATCAAGCCGCTCATTGTGTATACACCATCATTTGAGCGTGGTAAGACACCGGATACCATCGTAAATGACCACAAGTTTGATGGAGGACCGTCTAACTCGGGTGATTCATATTACGGTGATGTGACTATCAGGTTTGCCGTTCAAAAGTCACTGAATACTGTAGCATGGCAGCTATATGATGAGCTCACACCAAAGGTAGGCTTACAGTATCTCAAGGATATGAATTTTACCAATATTGTAAAGGATGACTATGTCACAGCAACAGCACTTGGAGGTTTTACAACAGGTGTATCCACACTGGAGATGGCATCTGCATATTCAACACTTGAGAACGATGGAATGTACAGGAATCCGACCTGTATAAAGTCGATTGTGGATTCTGACAACAATATCATATATACATCATCGCAGAAGGACACCATCATATATACAGAGACAGCATCGCGTATGATGACAGATGTCATGACAGATGTTATGAAATCAGGAACCGGCCGTAGCGCTAATCTGGACAATGGCATGCCTTGCGCCGGCAAAACAGGAACAACAAACGATAAGAAGGATGGCTGGTTCTGTGGCTTTACCAGATACTACACCACATGTGTATGGGTAGGCTGTGATATGCCTGAGTCAGTCAAAAAGCTGACAGGAAGCTCTTACCCGGCAGAAATATGGAAGAACTACATGGATCAGATACATGCTGACCTTACACCAATAGATTTCCTGCCATATGCTCAAATATCGGATGATTATCAGGACAGCCAGGAGACACAGGATACACCTGCCGATGACCAGACGCAGAATAATCCTACAGATCAGACAGTGACCACACCTGATGCAGGAACTAAAGCACCGGATAAGACCACAACAAACCCGAATAAGACAGATGCTGCTGGTGGCAACACAGGTGGAAATACCGGAGACAATACAGACGGAACAACAGGCGGAAATACCGGAGAAAACAACGGTGGTAACACAGGCGGAAATACCGGAGAAAACAACGGTGGCAACACAGGCGGAAATACCGGAGAAAACAACGGTGGTAACACAGGCGGAAATACCGGAGAAAATAATGGTGGCAACACAGGTGGGAATACCGGGGACAACACAGGTGGAGCTACCGGTGGTACCACCGGAGGCGGAGCAGCCCAGTAGATTTTTCTTTGCAGTGCTGTCGGGAGTTGTGTTCTTTGCAGCATACGCACCTGTCACGATAGGAAACAAGACGATAGATGCGCTCATATATTCAGTGACCTACAATGGTTCATACCTTGCTGCAGAGGGAATTATCACAATCATAGTGATATCAATCCCACCGGTTAAGAAGGCACTCGACTATGTGAAGTAGATGGCGAACAGCCGGTAGATAATCTATATCTAAACAATTAAATTATGTAAAAATGAGCAGAATAGGTAGAAATACTTGTCCTGCTTTTTTTATTGTATATTATTGCTCCCGTACCATATAAAAAATGAAAAATAAAAATACTTTGACTTGACAACTATTTAAAATGTGATATACTTTCACTGTCAAATGATTTGATGATGAAAATATTTGACATGCAAACTAGTGCAAAAATACCAGCACACAAAATCGAAAATAAACACAGAAAAAGGAGAACAGAAATATGTTGGAGAAAATCAAGGAAATCGTAGCAGATCAGTTAGGAATTGACGAGGATGATATCAAATTAGAGTCAAACTTCAAGGAGGATCTTGAGGCAGATTCATTAGATCTTTTCGAGCTTGTAATGGCACTCGAGGAGGAGTACGGAGTAGAAATCCCTTCAGAGGATTTAGAGAAAATCGCAACAGTTAACGACATCATTGAGTATCTTAAGAACAAAGGTGTAGAGGCTTAAAAGACATGGAGACAAGAATAACAAAGCTTCTTGGAATCAAATATCCGGTCATTCAGGGTGGCATGGCATGGGTAGCAACCCATGAGCTTGCCAGCGCTGTGTCCAATGCAGGCGGACTTGGCATCATCGGAGCAGGCGGAGCCCCGGCTTCATGGGTAAAGGAGCAGATAGTCGCTGCAAAGAAGGAGACAGATAAGCCGTTCGGAGTCAACCTCATGCTTATGAATCCGGAGGCCGATGAGATAGCAAAAATCATCGCCGAGGAAAAGGTAAAGGTAGTCACCACCGGCGCAGGAAATCCTGCAAAGTACATGGATATGTGGAAAGAAGCAGGCGTCATCGTAATCCCTGTAGTTGCAAGCGTAGCACTCGCAAAGCTCATGGAGAGAGGCGGGGCAAGTGCAGTAATCGCCGAGGGAATGGAGTCAGGCGGACATATCGGAGCACAGACTACCATGACACTTGTGCCACAGGTTGTTGATGCAGTGAGCATCCCTGTTATCGCAGCAGGCGGAATTGCAGACAACAGAGGCTTTAATGCGGCATTTGCACTCGGTGCGGAGGCAGTCCAGATGGGGACACGCTTTGTCACCGCAAAAGAATCGATAGTACATGAAAACTATAAGCAGAAGGTCATTAAGGCCAAGGATATAGATTCTGAGGTTACAGGAATGAGCACAGGTCATCCGATCAGAGTACTCAGAAACAAGATGACCAGACAATATCTCAAGCTGGAAAAGGAAGGAGCTCCATTTGAAGAGCTCGAAAAAATGACACTTGGCGCACTCAGAAAAGCCGTTGTAGACGGAGATACCGTATATGGCAGCGTCATGGCAGGTCAGAGCGCAGGCCTCGTAAAGAAAGAGGAAACCTGCAAAGAAATCATTGAGGATGTAGTGGGACTGAACAAATAGACAGTATTCACTTTTACATGTAAATTTAAGGATACCGGGGCGCCTGAAAAGAGTGGCTTACGGTATCCTGTCAGAAATAAGGAGAAACCGAAAATGGGTAAGAGAGTATTTATGTTTCCCGGACAGGGCTCACAGTATATAGGAATGGGTAAGGAGTTTTACGATACAATGCCAAATGCAAAGGCAGTAATCGACCTTGCCAGTGAACAGACAGGCTTGGATATTCCGGCACTTTGCTTTGAGGAAAATGACAAGCTGAATATTACAGAGTACACACAGATATGTATGCTTGCAGTTGAGGCAGCTATATATCAGGCAATCATTGACAAAGGTATCACACCTGATGTCACAGCAGGATTAAGCCTTGGGGAATATGGTGCTCTCATCGCATCAGGAGCCATGACTATGGCAGATGCATTTGCAGTTGTCAGAAAAAGAGGAATCTACATGCAGGAGGCAGTTCCTACAGGTGGAGCCATGACAGCGGTTTTAGGACTTGATCCGCAGGTCATTGAGGATATCTGCAAAAAGACAGCAGATGAGACAAATTCAGTGGTATCGGTAGCCAACTATAACTGCCCGGGACAGATTGTTATCACAGGAGAAAAGGCAGCAGTAGATGCCGCCGCAGCAGCATGCAGCGAGGCAGGCGCCAAGAGATGCGTACCGCTCAAGGTCAGCGGACCTTTCCACTCAGCAATGCTTAAGGGCGCAGGCGAAAAGCTCGCAGATGCACTTGAAAGTGTAGAAATCCACGATATCAAGGTGCCATATATCACAAACGTCACAGCAGACTATGTGAAGTCACCGACAGACGTCAAGGATTATCTGACACAGCAGGTTTCATCGTCAGTGCGCTGGCAGCAGACCATCGAGCGTCTTATCGCAGACGGTGCAGATGAGTTCGTGGAAATCGGACCGGGACGCTCACTCAGCGGATTTATGAGAAAGATAAATAGAGACGTAAAAGTTGTAAACATAGACAAACTGGAGGATTTTGAAAAGTATGTTAACAGGTAAAAATGCCCTGGTTACAGGCGCAAGCCGCGGAATTGGAAGACAGATAGCTCTTACACTTGCCGCAGCACACGCCTTTGTAATAGTAAATTATAATGGTTCAAAGGAAAAGGCAGATGCCGTTGTTGCAGAGATAAAGGCAGCAGGCGGTGATGCAGTTTCTTATCAGTGCAATGTATCTGATTTTGACGAGTGCCAGAATATGATAACAGCGCTCATCAAGGAGTACAAGCACATAGATATCCTCGTAAACAACGCAGGAATCACAAGAGACGGTCTCATCATGAAGATGAGCGAGGCAGACTATGACGCAGTGCTCGACACAAACCTTAAGGGTGCGTTCAACACAATCCGTCACATGTCACGCTATTTCTTGAAGCAGAAATCAGGAAGAATTATCAATATTTCATCAGTTTCCGGAATACTCGGAAATGCAGGACAGGCTAACTACAGCGCAAGCAAGGCAGGAGTTATAGGACTCACAAAGGCTGTAGCCAGAGAGCTTGCCAGCCGGGGAATCACAGCAAACGCAGTGGCACCGGGCTTTGTAGAGACAGAGATGACAGATGTGCTTGCCGATGCGGCAAAGGAGAATCTTTTATCACAGATTCCGCTTGGCAGACCGGGAAACACAAAGGATATCGCAAACGCAGTATTATTTTTAGCATCAGATGCAGCAGGCTACATCACAGGCCAGGTGCTGTCTGTTGACGGAGGAATGGCAATATGAGTAGAAGAGTAGTTGTAACAGGACTTGGAGCAGTAACACCAATCGGAAATAATGTGGACGATTTCTGGGAAGCGGTAAAGGCCGGAAAAATCGGATTTGACCACATCACAAAATTTGACACAACAGATTATAAATGTCACATTGCAGCAGAGCTTAAGGATTTTAATCCACAGGATTTTATGGACAGAAAGGCTGCAAAGAGAATGGAGCCATTCTCACAGTACGCTGTAGCTGCTGCAAAGCAGGCAATTGATGACAGCGGACTTGATATCGAAAAGGAAGATCCATACATGGTTGGATGTGCCATCGGTTCAGGTGTCGGAAGTCTTCAGGCTATGGAGCGCGAGACACAAAAGCTTTATGAAAAGGGACCAAACAGAGTCAATCCTCTGCTTGTTCCACTTATGATCTGTAACATGGCAGCAGGAAATGTTTCTATCCAGTTCGGTCTCAAGGGAAAGAGTATCAATGATGTAACAGCCTGCGCTACAGGAACAAACACAATCGGTGAGGCATACAGAAGCATCCAGTACGGTGAGGCTGACGTGATGGTAGCCGGTGGTACAGAGGGCAGTGTATGTCCTATCGGAATCGCAGGATTTACAGCACTTACAGCGCTTTCTACAGTAGATGATCCGACAAAGTGTTCACTTCCGTTTGACAAGAACAGAAGCGGTTTTGTAATGGGTGAGGGCGCAGGAGTAGTTATCCTTGAAGAGCTTGAGCATGCAAAGGCAAGAGGTGCAAAGATTTATGCAGAGGTAGTCGGATACGGCTGCTCATCGGATGCATACCATATCACATCTCCGCAGGAGGATGGCGCAGGCGCAGCAAGAGCCATGACCAATGCCATGAGCGATGCAGGTGTCACACCGGCAGATGTAAAATACATCAATGCTCACGGAACAGGCACACATCACAATGATCTCTTTGAGACAAGAGCGATCAAGCTTGCGTTCGGTGATGAGGCTGCAAATCTTAAAATCAATTCAACAAAATCTATGATAGGACATCTGCTCGGAGCAGCGGGAGCTGTTGAGTTTATAACATGTGTGAAGGAAATCCAGGATGGATTTATACATAAGACTGTTGGCTATGAGACTCCTGATGAGGAGATTGACCTCAATTACTGCAAGGACAGCTATGAGGAGCCTGTTGAGTATGCACTTAGCAATTCACTGGGATTTGGTGGACATAATGCAAGTATTCTGCTCAAGGCTTATAAATAATTTAGGGGCTTCGCGCATTTAGGTTGTGAGGTCCGTGAGCACACAGTATATTCCTCGTGAAAATATGAAGTCAGTCACGGCATTTTGCACGGACAGGCTGTGATATGGTGTTAGCACTTCATGCTATTGGAGTGGATGGAACGCCGTGACAGTCCATATTTTTCATTCAGAACACACTGTGTGCTTCCCGGCTCCACGTTATTGAGCGCGAAGCATGTGCGCAGTTTAGGTTTATGGAATACTTTGTGCTTCATTGCTCCACTTTGTGGAGCTCGAAGAATGTAAATAGTTTACAGTAAGTTGAGAAAGGATATATGCAATATGTCAGTTTTGAATACGCAGCAGATTATGGATATTCTGCCGCACCGCAGTCCGTTTCTTCTCATTGATACGGTTGAGGAGCTGCAGCCGGGCGTGAAGTGTGTGGCTAAGAAGAATGTGACTATGAATGAGCCACATTTTATGGGACATTTTCCGGGAAATCCGGTGATGCCGGGAGTGCTTATTATTGAGGCTTTGGCGCAGACCGGTGCAGTTGCCATTCTTTGTCAGGATGAGTGGAAGGGCAAGACTGCATATTTTGCAGGCATCAATAATGCCAAGTTCAAGCAGAAGGTGGTTCCGGGAGATACTCTGGAGCTGACCACTGAGATTATAAAGGTTAAAGGTCCTATCGGTGTGGGCAAGGCTGTTGCCAGGGTAAACGGCAAGGTTGCCTGTATGGCGGAGCTTACATTTGCAATAGGTTAATTGCATAAGGAGACATGATGAAGTTATTCAAGAAGAAAGATAAAAATATAGAAGCTGAAGAGACTTTAGCAAAGAACGCTGAGAGCGCAAAAACAGCCGCAGATGGCAAAAATGCCGGTGCAGCACAGGAAACAAAAGAGGATGTCCCTGAGACAATCGTTTGTCCCAAGTGTGGCAAGACTGTGCTCAAATCAGTTGTAAAACAGCACAAATACGTCTGCTATGAGTGTAATTATTATTTCCGTGTGCGTGCTAAAAACAGAATCAGAATGGTTTCCGACAAGGAAGCATTTGAGCCATGGTTTACAGAGCTTACAACAGGAAATCCTCTCAATTTCCCTGAGTATGAGGAGAAAATTGCAAAGACTCAGGAGAAAACAGGACTTTCTGAGGGCATTGTCATCGGTAAGACAAAGATTTACGGTGAGGAGACAGTGCTTGGTGTAATTGATTCAAGATTTATGATGGGAAGCATGGGTCATGTGGTTGGTGAGAAAATCACAAGCGCATTTGAGCGTGCCACAGAGGAAAGACTTCCGGTTATATTATTCTGCTGTTCAGGCGGTGCCAGAATGCAGGAGGGTATCATTTCACTGATGCAGATGGCTAAGACCTCAGCCGCAGCAAAGCGTCATTCAGAGGCAGGACTTTTATATGTGCCTGTACTCACAGATCCTACAACAGGTGGTGTGACAGCCAGCTTTGCAATGCTTGGAGACATCATTCTTGCAGAGCCAAAGGCACTTATCGGCTTTGCGGGTCCTCGTGTTATCGAGCAGACCATCGGACAGAAGCTGCCTGAGGGCTTCCAGAGGGCAGAGTTCCAGCTTGAGCACGGCTTTGTGGATATGATAGTTGAGCGTGAGGATTTAAAGAAGACTCTTTACAAGATTTTACGTGCTCACAGACCTACCACTGGCTATGCCAATTTTGACTCGCTTCACTCAGACGACAATTACGAGCCGACAGAGCTTATGAAGGAGCGCGAGGCAAAGGCTAAGCCATTTAAGGTATGGGACAAGGTCAGCGCCGCAAGACAGATTAAGAGACTTGCATCGGTTGACTATATGGACTATATCTTTGATGAGTTTATGGAGCTGCACGGAGACAGATATTTCCGCGATGACCCGGCTATCGTAGGTGGAATCGCATATTTAGACGGTCAGCCGGTCACAGTTATCGGTGTCCACAAGGGAAAAGACCTTGAAGACTGCGCAAAGAGAAACTATGGTATGCCATCACCTGAGGGCTACCGCAAGGCACTGCGCCTCATGAAGCAGGCAGAGAAATTCAACCGTCCGATCATAACCTTTGTCAATACATCAGGAGCTTATCCGGGAATGGAAGCAGAGGAAAACGGACAGGGTGAGGCAATCGCAAGAAACCTTTATGAGATGAGCGACATCAAGGTGCCAATCCTTTGTCTCATGATAGGAGAAGGCGGAAGCGGCGGAGCTTTAGCTCTTTCTGTAGGAAATGAAGTGTGGATGATGGAAAATGCCACATACTCAATCCTTTCGCCTGAGGGCTTTGCATCTATCCTCTGGAAGGACGGAAAGCGTGCAAAGGAAGCCGCAGAGGTAATGAAGATTACAGCACACGACTTAAAGGAGCTTGATGTCGTGGATGATATAATACCTGAGTTTGGCGGAGCCGACGAGGATGCTCTTTCATCAATCGGAAACTACATGAAGGGCAACATGAAGAAATTCTTGGAAAAAGAAAGCAAATTGACAAAGGACCAGCTCTTGGAGGAAAGATACAAGCGTTTCCGCAAGTTCTAGTCCCGGAAAGGAAATTCTATGAAGATAGTTGGAACAGGAAGCTGCCTGCCACAGAGAGTGGTCTCAAACGATGACCTGGCAGCCATAATGGACACATCTGACGAGTGGATCAGCTCGCGTACAGGAATAAGAAACAGACACATTGCAACGACGGAGACAACCACCTCACTTGCCTGTGATGCAGTAAAAAGTGCGCTGCAGGATGCGGGAATTGACGGAAGTGAGATAGACTTGATAATAGCGGCAAGCGTATCCACAGACAAAATCGTTCCATCGCTCGCATGTCAGATTCAGGCTGAGATAGGTGCAGGCAGTGCAGTGGCATTTGATATAAATGCCGCATGTTCAGGCTTTTTATTCGGGCTTGCCACAGCAGATGCGTATTTTAAGACCGGCAGGTTTCACAAGGCAGTCGTAGTGGGAGCAGAGGTTCTTTCAAAAATAATGGACTGGAATGACAGAAGCACCTGTGTACTTTTCGGAGACGGAGCAGGAGCAGCGGTTGTGACAGACGAGGGCGATGCTTTTAAGGGCTTTGTACAGGGTTCGGACGGAAAAGGCGGTGAGGCGCTTGACGGAGACAACCGTCCTGTAGTCAATCCGTTTACCGACAATGGAAAGCAGTCTGCACTCGGTGGATATGTCACCATGGACGGTCCTGCTGTATACAAGTTTGCGGTAAAGACAGTGCCAAAGGCTATAAATGAGCTGCTTGATGAAATCGGCTGGAGCGCAGATGATGTGGATGTCTATGTGCTGCATCAGGCCAATATCCGTATTATTGAGTCGGTTGCCAAGAGGCTTAAGCAGCCTATGGACAAATTTCCGACCAATTTACAGCAGTGTGGAAATATTTCTGCGGCAAGTGTGCCGATTTTGCTTGATAAAGTCCGCAAAGATGGTATGATAAAGCATGAGGAAAAAATAATTTTATCAGGCTTTGGAGCAGGACTTACATGGGGAGCCTGCGCCATAGAGTGGCAATAGAAAGAGGTATTTATGACGGCAGATGAAACTTTAAATGAATTATTGGTGTGTCTGTTCAAGGATTTGACAGAGATAGAGGGCAGATGTCTGATAACAGACGAATTTTCTGATATTTCTATCAACGATATGCATATAATAGAGGCAATAGGAGTCGATGAGCCAAAGCGCTCCGGCACCGTAGCCAAGCTTATGTCTATCACTCTGGGCACGCTGACAAAGGCAATAGATGGTCTCACCCGCAAGGGATACGTGAACCGTATCCGCAGTGAGGAGGATAAGCGTGTGGTAAAGCTCTCACTCACTGACAAGGGAAAGAGTGCATACTATCATCATGAGCAGTTTCACCGTCATATGATAGAGCATATAAAGGACGATCTTTCGGATGACGAAATGAAAGTTCTTATAACTTCACTTGCAAAACTCTCGGATTATTTCAAGGTGGTATATTCCGATGATGAGGAGAATCAGTACCAAAACTGGGATAATATAAATGAAGATAATAAATAAAATGAATTTTTTTTATATAAAACCTTCAAAAATTACTTGATTATAGCAATAGATTTATATAAAATAAACTTGTTGATGTCAAAAATAATTTTGTAAAGGAGATATAAAAATGAGCTATGTTGATGAAGTACTCGCAGTAGTACAGAAGAAAAACGCTGAACAGCCTGAATTCTTACAGGCAGTAACAGAGGTACTTGATTCTTTAAGACCTGTAATCGAGGCAAATGAGGAGCTTTACAGAAAGAACGCTATCCTCGAGAGAATCACAGAGCCGGATCGTCAGATCATGTTCAGAGTACCATGGGTAGATGACAATGGTCAGGTACAGGTAAACAGAGGTTTCCGTGTACAGTTCAATAATTCCATTGGACCATACAAGG
>ENA-OPNB01001945-OPNB01001945.1-human-gut-metagenome-genome-assembly--contig:-NODE-1945-length-13081-cov-2.992553_pt1 | contig 13081 bp, 7 predicted proteins | sample MGYA00241528_ERZ501754 | MGnify/ENA primary metagenome ERZ501754 (study PRJEB25962, sample SAMEA2042646) | human gut metagenome | biome: human gut; feature: human-associated habitat; material: faeces... | reverse complement strand
ATTGCTCCGGAGTACTACGAGCAATATGTAGGACAGGCTAAAGTAAAAATAATCTTTGACCAGACTTATCGCTTGTTGCAGCATGCGGAGGCGGCTTTGGTAACGTCGGGTACGGCAACCTTGGAGACAGCCTTGTTCCGTGTTCCTCAGGTGGTCTGCTATTATACTCCGGTTGGAAAGTTCGTTTCGTTTTTGCGCCGCCATATTCTGAAAGTGAAATTTATCTCGCTGGTTAATCTGATTGCAGACCGTGAGGTAGTGAAGGAGCTAGTGGCAGATACAATGACTGTCGGAAATATGCAGGAGGAACTAAGCAAACTTCTTGAAAATAAGGAATATAAAAAACGGATGCTTGCAGGGTATGAGTATATGGCAGATCGGTTGGGACCCGCGGGGGCCCCACAGCATGCTGCTCATGAAATGCTGGAACTGTTGAAAAAATAACTTTCTTTTTCTGAATAAACGTAAAGCCGGTGCAGTAAATGCCCGGCTTTTTTATTTATATAGCAGAAGAATTAAAAAGAGAGGAACAGATATGAAAAAATTTAATTGGTTTTTAGTAATGTTATTGCTCGCATTGGTACCCGCACTGCAATCATGTGACGACGATGGGTATTCAATTGGAGACTTGGGATGGGATTGGGCCACGGTTCATGCAACCGGTGGCGGAGGTTATTATCTGGAAGGTGATCGCTGGGGAGTGATTGATCCGGTTGCCAGCTCTATTCCTTGGTACAAACCGGTAGACGGTGAACGTGTAGTTGCTTTTTTCAACCCTTTGGCTGATACGGATAATGGTGCTCAGGTAAAGATAGAAGGCATCCAGGAAGTGTTGACGAAAGAGGTGGAAGATATGACTGCTGAAAATGAAGAAGAATTCGGAAATGATCCTATCGTGATTTATCAGGGAGATATGTGGCTGGGAGGAAAGTTCCTGAATATAATCTTCCATCAGTATTTACCTCATACTGAAAAGCATCGTATTAGTCTTGTGCAGAATAAGATAGAACCGGAAACTCCGGAGACACCGGAAACATTGAATGTGGATGAAGACGGTTATATACATCTGGAATTGCGTTACAATACGTATGATGATGTAACTAAATACCGGGGATGGGGACGAGTTTCTTATAATCTGGAAGAGTTCTATCCGTCAGCAAAAGACGCGGAAACAGAATGGAAAGGATTCAAGGTGACAATCAATTCAGAGGAGAATGGAGAAGGAAGAGTGATCGTTCTCGATTTGGACCATCCGGTAGGCGTTCCGGAGAAAGCGAAGGACGTACATTCCACTTCTTTTATTAAATAGCCAAACTTTTATGAAAACTAAACCTTGACGAACACTGTGTGTGAAAAAAAAGGTCGGAATTGCATCAAAGCAGCTTCCGACCTTTTTGTTTATTTTGTCTCCATTAGAACCAAGTCAGTGCATACAGATAAAATACTGCTGCCGGTATGGCCATCAAAGCGCTGTCAAAGCGGTCAAGCATACCTCCGTGTCCCGGAAGAATCGTTCCCGAATCTTTAACGTGTAATTGGCGTTTCAGTAATGACTCTGTCAGGTCACCCCATGTTCCGAATATGACAACAACCAAAGCCAGACCTGCCCATTCCCACATCGACATAATCGTGAAATAATGTGCCAGAATAAAAGAAGCTCCGATAGCTACCACTCCGCCACCGATGGAACCTTCCCAGGATTTCTTAGGAGAGATACGTTCGAACAAGCGGTGTTTACCTATTAATGAACCGACGCAATATGCACCCGTGTCACTCAGCCAAAGGAATATGAAGATAGACAATGGCAGAATCGGATTATAGCTTACGCTGCTATATTCCGGATCATTATGGAATGCCAGTACATTGAGCAATGCAAACGGCAGCCCTATGTAGAGCTGGCTAAGCATGGAATATGCCCAGTTGAGCATCGGATTTGCTTTTTTCAGATACAACTCACTGATCATTAAATAGAGCAGCAACAGCAAATAAGGAATGAAAATCTTAGAGTCGGCTGCGTCAATGCAGAATCCCATTACTGCGAGGAATAAATAAGCTCCTCCCAGCATAATAATGGTCTTGTTTACATTAGCACCTTCTGCACGGCTGTTGACCAACTGTCCGAATTCATAGATAGTCAATGCACTGATCGCCATGAACAGAATGCCGAAACTGAAAGAATTGTAAAGTATACATCCTACCAGAATGGCTACGAAGAGTATACCCGTAATGGCCCGTTTTATAAAATTACTAATCACGATCTTCGTGTTTTAATTAGTTGGATTCGGTAGTTTGTCCTTTCTCATTGGATTTGGCTTCTATAGTCACTTTTCCTTCTACGGTCACTTTTTTTCCTTCCGCAGTGATTTTCGTTTCTGTAGTTGCTTCTTCCTGAGCAGTATTTTCAGCTTCCTCCTCCTTGATTTCCTGTTCTTCTGATTTCAGTTTTTCGGCTAATGCTCTCTCTGCTTTGGCAGCATCCTGGCTTTCTTTGGCAGCCAGGATTTCTTCCGAGCGCGATGCCCAGGGACGCTTACCGAAAATACGTTCAACGTCTTCGGCAAAGATTACTTCCTTGTCGATTAGCAGTTGGGCTAATTCATTGTGTCCTTTCATGTGTTCAGACAGAATTTTCTTAGCACGTTCATATTGCTCGTTCACCATCCGCTTCACTTCCTCGTCGATTAGTTCGGCTGTCTTTTCGCTATAAGGACGGTTGAAAGAATATTCTTCATTATTATAATAGCACAGGTTGGGCAATTTGTCACTCATACCTAGATAAGCGATCATGCCGTATGCCTGTTTGGTCACTCTTTCGAGGTCGTTCATGGCCCCGGTGGAGATACGTCCGATGAACAGGTCTTCAGCTGCCCGTCCTCCTAGAGTAGCACACATTTCGTCAAGCATCTGCTCTTTGGTAGTGATCTGACGTTCTTCCGGCAGATACCAGGCAGCACCTAATGCACGTCCGCGAGGAACAATCGTAACCTTGATCAATGGGTTGGCATATTCCAGCAGCCAGGAGATAGAGGCGTGTCCTGCTTCGTGTAAAGCGATTGAACGTCTTTCTGCTTCTGTGGTGATTTTGGTCTTCTTTTCCAGACCACCGATGATACGGTCTACAGCATCCAGGAAATCCTGCTTGCCTACGAATTTCTTTCCGTGACGGGCTGCAATCAGGGCAGCTTCATTGCAGACATTCGCAATATCCGCACCGGAGAATCCCGGAGTCTGGCGTGCCAGCAGATCCACGTCTACTGTGTCGTCTATCTTGATCGGGCGCAGATGTACGCCGAATACTTCTTTACGTTCGTTAAGGTCGGGCAGGTCTACGTGTATTTGACGGTCGAAACGTCCGGCACGAAGCAATGCTTTATCCAGTACGTCTACCCGGTTGGTGGCGGCAAGGATAATCACACCACTGTTGGAGCCGAAACCGTCCATTTCAGTCAATAACTGATTCAGGGTGTTTTCGCGTTCGTCATTTCCACCCATTGCAGGGTTTTTGCCACGTGCACGGCCTACTGCGTCAATCTCATCGATAAACACAATACAAGGAGCCTTTTCTTTTGCCTGCTTGAACAGGTCACGTACGCGGGATGCACCCACACCGACAAACATTTCTACGAAGTCGGAACCAGCCAGAGAGAAGAATGGTACGTTTGCTTCACCGGCAACAGCCTTGGCCAGTAATGTCTTACCGGTTCCCGGAGGGCCTACAAGCAATGCACCCTTAGGAATCTTTCCTCCTAAGTCGGTATACTTTTGAGGCTCTTTCAGAAACTCTACAATTTCTTCCACCTCTTGTTTGGCTTCCGCCAGACCGGCTACGTCCTTGAAAGTAATCTTGATAGATCCTCCCTTTTCAAAAAGCTGGGCTTTCGATTTTCCCACATTGAATACGCCGCCGGCACCGCCGGCACCGCCGCTCATGCGGCGCATGAAGAAGATCCACAGGGCGATAAGTAAAACCAGTGGAAGAATATTAATCAGGATTGCCGGGAAAATATCCGAATCGGCAGGATAATCCGCAATTCCGTCAAAATGACCGGCAGCTTTTTCATCCTGCAGGAATTTATCCAGTCTGTCCTTGGAAGGAGGGTTACTGGTGATAATCGGGTTTCTTCCCACTTTCATGGAGTCCGCACCGAATACAGCACCTACGGCATTCGGCTTTACGTAGGCTTCGAGTGTTTTCTCAGAACCCAGCACTTTGCTGATATACCCATTGGTGACATACTTCTGGAAGTCGCTGTAAGGAACGAGTTTGCTTCCGCTTCCTCTTGAATCGCTACTCCACCAAAGGCCGAGAAGCATGAGGGCAATAATCATATATAGCCAGTTCAGATTGAACTTAGGCATATTCACCTTATTATTAGGCTTATTGTTGTTAGTATTATTGTTGTCCATAATTGTGGATTAGTCTAAATCGGGGATTTGAGTAAGTTTGGCGTCTGCCCAAAGATGTTCAAGATTATAGAAGGATCTTACTTCCGGCAAAAAAACATGTACAAGTACATCGGCATAATCCATCGCTACCCATTCTGCGTTTCGGAGTCCGTCTATGCCGAAAGGTTTGCTGTCGGCACCTTTACGTGTAAACTCTTTGATAGAGTCTACGATAGCGCTCACCTGACTGGGAGAGTTCCCCTGGCATATAACGAAATATTTGCAGATGGTATCTTCTATACCGGTTAAATCAGCAATAATGATATTTTTACCTTTTTTCTCTTGAATTCCCTCTTTAATTTTTTCAATTAATATTTTCGTATCGTTCATTCCTGTAATTGAAATTAATAATTCATGTTCTCTTTTGGTTTATAACAAAAAAGGATTCCCCTTTGTTTCTGATTATAAACGTGATATTTTTGACAAATATACGGTGATTTATTGGATACAAGAAAGTTATGACTTAATTTTTGTGTTTTTTAGGGGAGATGCTTTTATTCGGAGGGACAAAATGAGCTTTTTTGCAAAAAAAATAGCAGAATTGTTTGCAATTCCCAATTTATTTGTATCTTTGCACCCGCAAACGAAAATCATTGGGCTATGGTGTAATGGTAACACTACAGATTCTGGTCCTGTCATTCCTGGTTCGAATCCAGGTAGCCCAACAGAATCAACAACAATGATTAGTTAGAAACCTGCTAAAATGAAAGTTTTAGCAGGTTTTTTATTGTTCTCTCTGAAGATGGACGTAAAAAAGAGTTTTTCAAAATCAATGGAAAACTCTTTTTTACGTTTGCACCGTTCAGGTGATGTTTGTTTGCATCTATGATGAGATACCTATTGTGTCTGTGTTATGACGTAGGGGGTTACCATCCCGGATTTTGAACAAGTTTACTTGATTTTTGAATCTCATTTAGCGGGATAGGATAGAGGTACATACGTCTTTCGAAGATGCGGGTTTCGAATGGGGTACGCTCCATGAACCCTTCCAGGTTATCAGCATTCATGTTCATTCCATGTACCGGCCCACCTTGTTTGTATCCTTCTTCGTCGGCACACATCCAGCGGCGTACGTCAAAGTAGCGTTGTCCTTCGGCAAACAGCTCAATGCGGCGTTCCTTGCGGATAGCTTCTTCCTGCAATGTCTGGTTTCCCTTTATTTCCGGTTTGATATCTTTCAGCAGAGGAATACCTGCCCGATAACGGACGCTGTCAATGTGTGCGATGATACGTTCGTCCGCAGGATTTACATGGTTCAATGCTTCGGCATACAGCAAATAGAAATCGGCCAGACGGAACAGCATGCCTGCTCTGAACTTTGACTTGGCATTGCTGCCTTGATTTAAAAGGTCACGGTTCATTCCCTTATAAAGCAGATAGCCGGAATAGCTCATATCCGCTTTGGAGTTGTCGTCTCCGCTACCTTTGTAGAAATAAATCTGTTTGGTTGTTTTCTGCCATGTTTTGCCGGAATAGGTGATATCCTGATAGAAGCGTGGTTCACGATTCTTGTACATGTTGGGGATACCGTCTTCACCGATGCCTTCTTCGGTATAAAGATCGGATTCGTGAATGCTTTTGCCATCACTCATCAGGAAGTCGTCTATGGCTTCTTGTAAAACACCTACACAGCCAAATCCGCTATAAATCGCACGTGGGGTACACCTGCGTTCTCTTCCTTCTCCGCCAACATCTCCCCATGAATTCTTGCTGGTTTGCCAGATAGCTTCCGGGTTGTTCAGACTCACCTGGAAGAGTTGGTACAAAGATTCTTCCGGATTCAGTTCGCCGTCTTTATCTTTTTCTTTATACAAATAATAGTGAGTTTTTGCATAATCGATAAAGCGTTGTAAGGCGTTTAAGGCAGTCTGCCATTTTCCGTCGTCTTTTGCCGGGAACAGTTGTTTGTCCTGATTATCTCTCAGGGCGACTGCTTCGGAATAGCCTCCGTTCAGCAAGGGACTTGCGGCGTAAACGTGAAGTTTAGCCAAAATGGCCAATGCTGCTCCTTTGGTAGGTGCTGCGCTTCGGTTCTCGTTAGGAGTGCCGTCGTCATTCACTTCTTTCTCCGGCAGTTCATTGTAGCATTCATTTAATTCGGAATCGATGAACGCTACTACTTCATCCACTGAGTTCCGGTAGTAGTCCAGATCACTTGCCGACGGGTCTGATATTTCCGTCATAATGGGAATGGGTCCGTACAATTCGAATAGCAGATAGTGGTAGTAGGCACGTAGGAAACGGGCCTCATTTTTCAATCGTGCCAGTTCGGCTTCGTCAATGTAATCCGTTACATCACCTTGCTGGGGGATGGTATGCGAGTATGCTAGGAATTCGTTTGCTTGACGGATTTGTTTGTACAGGCTCCATCGGGATAAATCAGCCGAACCGGCATGATAACCTACTACGGGAATTGTCTTAACGTTGTTTTGCGCGCTTTTCAATTCGTCGGAAACAGCAGGCCAGGGATTGTCGAGCCCGGTCAGGGCTGCGTAAGAACTGGTAATGATGATGTTTGACACATCCGGAATTCCGGAGTATATGTAACGGTGGAAGCGTCGGGCATAACCGGTGTTGTTGAATACTTCTTCCATGCTCAGTTCTGCCGCCAGGTCATCCGATACGTCCAGATAGTCGCTGCAACCTGAAAAGAAGATCGTGCTTAGTCCTGCGGCCAGTATGATTGATAATTTCTTCAATGTCTTCATATATATAATGTGTTATATAGATTATTAGAAAGTAAAGTCGAGACCGAATGTGAAAGTACGGCTTAGAGGATATGAGAAACCGCCGTTGGTGTTTCCAAGTTCCGGGTCCCACATCTTGATATCGTCCCATACACAGAGGTTGTTTCCTTGCAGATAAACGCGCAAGGCCTGTATGCCGATCTTCTTCAGTGTCTTCTCCTTGAAATTGTATCCGATTTCGACGTTTTTCAGGCGCAGGAAGCTGGCATCACGCAACCACCATGTGCTGGCAACTGTATTATTGTCGGAATTGTTAGAATGCATGCGGGGGAACATTACATTTTGGCTTGGGTTCTGTTCTGTCCATCTGTTAGCCACTTCGGAGCGTACGGCAGATTCTTCTACTCCCCATTGGAAAGGGAAGAATGCTCCGTTGGAACTGGCTCCTAATACAGTTGATGTATTTCCGGAACCCTGGAAGAAGATACCTGCATAGAATCCTCTCCATTCGGCGTTGAGTCCGAAGCCGTAGACAATTTCCGGTACCGAAGGATTTCCTACATCCTCCATCTGGTCGTTGCTGTCGATTTTGCCGTCTCCGTTCAGGTCTTTGTATTTGATATCACCCGGGCGGACTCCGCTCGACAAACCGGATACGACTCCCGGCTTCAGTTCGTACTGGCGGTTCAGACCTTCCCCTGTGATGTTAAAGTCGTCAGCCGTATAAAGTCCGTCGGCGATGTACAGTTTCCATGAGTTGAGGCGTGTGCCTTTCTTTTCAAGCCACGGATAGACTTGCGGTACTTGGTCGTATTCGCGAATTTCGTTGCGCGCAAATGTGAAGTTGCCGCGTGCGCTCAGATTTACTTCCCCTACCTTATAATTAAGATTCAGACTTGCGTCCACACCCTGGTTTTTAACAATACCGAAGTTTTGCCACGGCATCTGCTGGAATCCTGTTACGTTAGAAACTGTATTACGTTGCAGCAGAATCGCCTTGCGTTGGTTGTTGAAATAGTCTACTTGCAGGTCGATGCGGTTGTCGAACAAGCCTAAATCGATACCGAAGTTTCGTTTGTCTTCGATTTCCCACGAGAGGAAGGGTGATTCGAACTGGGCTTCGGTGATTCCGTTGCCTACTCCACCCATTGCGCCACTGTTGCTGAATCCGAGATTGTAGCCGCTGTTATCCTGCTTCATGGTTCCACGATATAAGAACCGGTTACCGCCTGTATCGTCATTGCCGGTACGACCGACAGAGAATCTTAATTTCAGTTTGTTTACTACCTTTTTTAATACGTCTGGGTAATAGTGCTCGTTGCTGATGTACCATGCCAGACCCATTGCAGGGAAAAATCCGAAACGATAGCCTTTTGCGAAGGTTTCGGAACCGGTGTAACCGAAGTTTCCTTCTATGAAATAGCGTCCGTCATATCCATAAGTCACACGGCCTACCAACCCTTGTTTTCTATAGGGCAGGGCATTGTTGTGGTATTGTGTTTCTTTCTGCATATACAGGAACATAGCGCCTACGTCATGTTTTTCGGCAAAAGTACGGTTGTAGTTGATAGCCGTTTCGAAATAAATTCGTTTGCTTGAACTGTTGCTCAGATTTTCCGATAATACATCGCTGCCCTCTACTACAGTCTTATATAGCAGACTTCCATTTTCATCGCGCCCCGTTGCCAGATATTGTGTCGGTGTTTTGGTACGTTTGGCGATGTACGACATGTCTGCGTCAAAGCTGATCAGTCCTTTCCATGTTAAGCCTTTGGTCAGGAAGTCCAGTTTCTGGTCTATCTCCACTTTCGACTGGATAGAAGTTCTCCACTCTTTGGCATATCCCGAATTAACAAGCAGGTTGTACGGGTTGGAGCGGTTGCCGGATGGGCGGGGATGTCCGGCGATGGTACCGTCGGAATACACAGCCGGCATGATATAAGACGGAGTACGGCACATGGTAGTAAAAATAGTGCTGGTTCCTGTGCCCGGATAGTTGGTCTGCAGGTATTGTCCGCTGAGGTCTACTTTTACAGTTGTCGTTTTAGTTGCGTCAAAGTCGATGTTGCTGCGCAAATTGTAGCGTTTCAGTCCGATGTTGTTGTCATAATCATTACCGAAATCCTTGAATATACCATTTTCCTGATAGAAGGCGCCGGATACGAAATAACGGGCGCGTTCAGTTCCTCCTCTTACATTCAGGGTATACCGCATATTATAAGTATGGTTTCTCAGCATCGTACCCAGCCAGTCGGTATCCGGATATAGATCACGGTCGGCTCCGGGACCATATTTGGCAATCTCCTCGTCTGTACGGATGCTGGCGGTCCCCTCGTTGTTCAATGCTTCGTTGTACAGGTTCAAAGTCTCTACGGAGTTCATGAATGTCGGCAGGCGTGTCGGTTCCAGAATCGTACCTTCGGCACGGAACGAGATTTTGGGTTTCTGCGAATTTCCTCGTTTGGAAGTGATCAGGATGACTCCGTTTGCACCTTCGGCTCCGTATACGGCTGTGGCGGCAGCATCTTTCAGCAAAGTAAAAGATTCGATTTCATCTGCTTCGATATCCTGCATTTGCCGGGGGACACCATCGACCAATACAAGCGGATTCGTACCTCCTTTGAAAGAACTCTGTCCGCGAATCCAAAAGTCGGCGTTGTCGTATCCCGGTTCACCGGAACGCTGTACTGCGATCAGTCCCGGCACCTGTCCTGCCAAATTATTAGTCATATTACGGCTGGAAGAAACCGACAGTTCTTTGGGTCCGATAGCGTTGATAGAACTGACTACACTGTTCTTCTTTTGTTTGCCGTAACCGATGACAACCACATCTTCCAGCATTTCCGTACTTGGAAGCATCTTGATTGCCAGTACCTTTTCTCCCTTATAAGTGATTTTTTGTTGTTCGTAGCCCACATAAGAGAAAATAAGTATATTGCCTTTTGTGGCTTTGATGGTGAAGTTACCGTCTACATCGGTGATGGCGCCGACCGTGGTTCCTTCGATTTTTATCTGCACCCCGATCATCGGCTGTCCGTTTTCATCGACTACAAGCCCTGTCGGACTTTGTCCTTGTGCATAAATTGTGTTTATTCCTGCTAATAAGGCAAACAGGATGAAACACGTTACTTTTAATATCTTATTCATAAATGTTTCTTTTAAGTAAGAATTAGAAAATAATTAAGGTTACTTGTCCGTGCCGTATACATATAGTTCTGCCAGGTGTCCTACGGATGAACCGCTGCCCAGACTTGGAATGTAGATCCGGAGCCAGCGTGCGTCGCATGCTTTTACAGGGACCATTTGCTCTGTTTTTATACTGCCGTCAAAAAAGTATTTTCCAATTAGGTTCCATGTTTTGCCGTCATTTCCTGCATAAATTTCAAGATTCATTGAGGTCAGTGCGTTTTGTCTGGCAATGAGTCCTAATTGACTGACACTGTTCTCTTTACCCATGTCGAGTATGATTTCATACGGTGGTGCTACTTCGCCTCCCTGCCATTGGTTATGCCAGAAAGTGTTAACTTCTCCGTCAATCAACGACACCGTCTGACCGTTGTGAGGGTAAGCAGCTGAGGTTTCTCCTGTCTTTTCCTCCGTGTTGGCGGTAACTGTCCAGTGATCTCTGTTGATGGGACTACCTTGTTTGATTACAAAATAGTTGGCTACCGTTTGCTTGTCTATGTTGATGCTGGCATCTCCTTGTCCGCTGAGTCCGCTGAGTGAAACCGGAAGAAAATAATTTCCGGGGGGAAGTGTTTCACCCAGCAGGCTGATGACGGAGCCTCCCGTTGCTTTCCCCTTGGCGATGGTGACGTCAGGAAGAGTGTAAAAGTCGGAGGGCAATGGTATATAATAGGTCGAATTTGCTGAATTGTAATGATCTACATAGTCCGCTCCTTTGGCGGCAAATGTGGTAGTCAGGTCCCATTCATTCTCAAAACTTATTTCTGTGTTCAGATTCATAGGTGAAGTAGTTGCTCCTCCTTCTACGACGAAGTCTCCTCCGGTAGATGCGAGTCTGACAATGGCTTCTTTAACTATGAATCCATAGAGCACTGCTGTCCGGTCCGAATTCATGGGAGTTCCTGTAGAAGATACCTGTAATGGAAGCACATATTTAAGCTCATCGAAACCGCAAAGGTTGTAGATTTTGTGAGGATCGTAGACCAGGCTGCCTCCTGTTACGCGCCTGTCTCCGCCGGAGGTTACGTCATAAGTTGCGTTTTCAATCGTATAGCATTCGGAAGGTAGCAGTTGATAGGCAGTTCCGTCTGCATTGTTCAGAGAATCTAACAAAGATTGTTCTACCGAAAAAGTGACTGTTCCTCCGGCATCCTCCAATCCTGCCTTGGCAATGGATAAATCGATCTTGTTGAGGGGGCCTAAATCATAAACTTCAATGGTGGTGAATCCACTTTGTGATGCTGAGAACATTCCTTTGGAGCGTTCGTTATCAACATCTTCTACACAGCTGGTAATGCATAAGAATGCCAGCAGACATGGTGTTAATTCAAAGCATTTTTTCATAAATTAATATTAGTTTTATTAAAGGTAAAAAGGGTAAAAAACGAATAGAAGTACCTGTGGGTACTCTTGGAATTGAAATACTTATCTCTTTCTCATAGGCATTGAAATTTGAAGTTAAAACATTTTTTTCTGTGTGCTGAACTGTGCTGATTTAAAGTCAAAAAAATAATAAATCCTTTGTCTTAGTTCTGGTAGAACTTAGCACATTAAACAGTCAATTTATCCGTCCACTTTCACATGAATGTATCCAGTTCGACCAATAGACTCACTATTTTTTAAATTAAAAACCAACAATTCGGTTGCAAATATAGTAATTAGTTCGAAAAAGCCATGCAATTCATCGATATTATTTCAAAATTAAATTATAATCAAGTTTCTTATTTATTCCCACGACATCAAATAATGGGTAGAAACAGAGTGTACATATAACAAAAGAAAGCTTCAAAAACAAAAGCTATACATTCTATTTATCAGCATAATAAGCTTTTCATTCCCCTATATTTTATCATATTTAAGTTCTACCAGAACTTAGTTGAAGTATTTCATATCTGAATCTTGATTGTATTCAGTTCTTATCTATAGCTTTGAATATCAGGTTATTTGGTGGACTATTGTCTGGATTATCCCTTTCTCTATACGAAGATGAATTTCAATTCTATTACTATTGGGAGATATATACATTAGAAAATTAAGTAGGTTCTATTGTCATCTGTCAGCTTTTAGCATTTAAACCGCTATAAAATAGCCGTTTATCTCATGACAATAAGACCTGATAATAAGGCTGACAATAGAAAAATAGGGTTTTATTGTCAGCCTCTTTTTTCAATTCTGATAGGATGCATCAATGATTTCTCTTATTCTCGTAAACCTTGAGGGGGGATAAATGACAGGATGGATGTTTTGCTTGCTCATCTGTGGAAAGCTGTTGTTTCGTGTTTATGGAATTGTTGTTTCCTCGCTTGGAACTGTTGTTTCTTCTATTGGAAATGGTTGTGCCAAAGGCTTGGCACAGTTGTGCCACCGTGTTGGCACGGTTGTGTCACTACGTTGGCACAACTGTTTTACTGGTATGGCACAACTACCTTGATTAGTTGTCATGAGCAAAGTGAGTGCTCCAAAACGCAAAGAGAAGGAGAGAATATTTAAATCGCAGGATTTATCTTTGGGCAATGGGCTGACAATAAAATGCCTGTTTTCTATTGTCAGCCTTATTATCAGGTTTTATTGTCATGAGATAAACGGCTATTTTATAGCAGTTTAAACACTAAAAGCTGACAGATGACAATAGAATGCCCGAAAAACTCTTATGTAGAAGTGACTCGGTCCTGTTGATTTCTCTATATGGAATAGGGGATCAATCCAAAGCTCCGGTTGTTTTCAGTTTGTTTCTTTCCGTACGGAAATGAATTAAATTATAA
>ENA-OPNB01001920-OPNB01001920.1-human-gut-metagenome-genome-assembly--contig:-NODE-1920-length-13220-cov-2.293354_pt1 | contig 13220 bp, 11 predicted proteins | sample MGYA00241528_ERZ501754 | MGnify/ENA primary metagenome ERZ501754 (study PRJEB25962, sample SAMEA2042646) | human gut metagenome | biome: human gut; feature: human-associated habitat; material: faeces... | reverse complement strand
CAGCTGCCCAGACATTTATCACCTATTTCAATACATATCCTCGTGGTACTTTTACCGAATTGGCACGTTTCCATGCAGGTAAGGCCTTGTTCTTGGATACTCCGGAACCACGTCTGGACCAATCGAGTACTTATCAGGCTATCCAACAATTACAGATGTTCATGGAATACTTTCCGAATAGTGTCAAGAAGCAGGAAGCTCAGGATATGATTTTTGCTTTGCAGGATAAGCTGGTGTTGAAAGAACTCTATTCAGCGAAGTTGTATTATAATCTGGGCAACTATCTGGGAAATAACTATGAGTCATGTGTAATTACAGCCCAGAATGCACTCAAAGATTATCCCTATACAGATTATCGCGAAGAACTTTCTATATTAATTCTGCGTGCAAGATACGAAATGGCTATTTATAGCGTGGAAGATAAAAAGGCGGATCGTTATCGTGAAACTGTTGATGAGTATTATGCTTTTAAGAATGAGTTTCCGGAAAGCAAGTACTTGAAAGAGGCTGAGAAAATATTCAATGAATCACAGAAAGTAATTAAAGACTAAATTAAAATAGATTTATGGACTACAAAAAAACGAATGCTCCTGCTACGACAGTAACCCGTGATATGATGGAACTCTGTGCTGACACAGGGAATGTTTATGAAACTGTTGCCATTATTGGTAAGCGTGCTAATCAGATTAGTGTGGAAATTAAAAACGATCTTTCTAAGAAATTAGCAGAGTTTGCTTCTTACAATGATAATCTGGAAGAAGTATTCGAAAATAGAGAGCAGATTGAAATTTCTCGTTATTATGAGAAACTTCCGAAACCTGACTTGATTGCTACACAGGAATACATCGAAGGGAAAATTTATTATAGAAATCCGGCTAAGGAGAAAGAAAAACTTCAGTAATTTATTTTCTAACGAAAGAATTGATAGTCAAGTAGTAAGCGGGAAGTATTTTCCTATTCCTTATTGCTTGGCTATTATTGTTTAACTTAACTACTATAGAATATTTATGATTCAACGGATTCAAAGTTTGTACTTATTGATTGTTACAGCGTTGCTGATCGCAGCAATGTGTTTGCCAATGGGATATTTTATCGACACTACGGGAGAACATCCTTTTAAAGCTCTGGGAATAGATGTGAATGGAACTTTCCAGTCTACTTGGGGGATATTTGGTATTCTGATGCTGAGTGCCCTGGTAGCTTTTGCGACTATTTTTCTGTATAAGAACCGCATGTTACAGATTCGCATGTCGATCTTCAATAGTTTGTTGCTGGTAGGTTATTATATTGCCTTTGTTGCTTTCTATTTTGCATTGAAGAGCGACGCTAATTTGTTCCGTATTGGTTGGGCACTTTGTTTGCCACTGGTATCCATTGTTCTGAACGTGCTGGCTATTCGTGCTATCGGACGTGATGAAGTGATGGTGAAGGCTGCAGACAGACTTCGGTAAGAGTATGAAAGAAGCTCCCGGCATAGGGAGTGGCTTTATAGAAATAAAAAAACAGGCGCGAACTTCGCGCCTGTTTTTTTATTTCTACTATCTTTTACTTTTTCAGATCGAATAGATAAGTGAATTTCACCGTGATTGTGCCATGAGCTGCACGAGAGAAATAGTCTTTTTTCGTTGTACTGTAAAAGTCGGACAATGCAAAATAATAACGTCCTTCGAGCAGGAAGCTGCCGGCTTTCTTGGTTCTGAATTCTATTCCACCACCACCGGCTATACCGTAATCGAATTTGTTTTGGATTTTATCACCGTAAACAGCTTTTTGCGTGTCTGTCAGTTTATTCATATCTATATTCTCCATGCTTTCAGATTCGCCGATCAAGAGTCCGATCTGCGGACCGGCGTTGACAAAGAATTGCAATCCTCTTTCTTTTCCGAATGCCAGATGCGCCAGGAAAGGGATATCGATATAAGTCATTTTCCGTGTGTATGAGCGGGTAGGATCTTCCACTGTCTGTCCGTTTGCATCCATAATTTCGAATAGCTCATCCCAGCCACGTTGTGAGATGTTTAACTCCACTTGCGCGCCACAGATCATCGTAAAATATTTTTCGGAAATATAACGTGCTGTCAACCCTCCGGTGATACCCATTAATGAGTTTTGCTTGATTTTAGGAGTAAATGAAGCACTGTTTAAGTTGACACCCCCATTAAACCCGACAGAAAAATTCTGGCGTGGTTCGCCAATCTGTGCGGTGGCCGGAAGTGCAAGTCCCATTATCAGGGAAGCAGCGATCAGAACAGATTTTATCTTTATCATTTTTTGTATTATTCGAAGTCAAGTTTTACTAATTCAAAATTCTTCGTGAAATGGATGAAGAATACTTTCTTGTTGATGAATCCTCCCCAGTTGTTGACGCGTTCAAATTTGAATCCTGTCTGTATGGGAGTCAGATTCATTTTTGGCAAGTTGTTTTCCAGCTCCGAGCCATAGCGTGACAATCCTTTCAGAAAGAAGAAACCTGTATCAAAACCGAGCATTCCGTAGCTGGGATATTTGCTGACTAAATCTTTACTATACCATTTGTGGTAATTGTTGATGAACTGTATAGCAGCCGGAAACAATGTATTGGTGTAGAATGATGAATAGAAATAGGTATCCAGTTCAAAGAAACTTTCCAGATGATCCCGGGTGTACGTTTGCCATTCAGGATAACCGAACAGGCGGATATTCTGCTCCGGAGTGTCTCTGACCAATAGAATCAGCTGAGGAAGAATCTTGATCAGCATAACATTATTGCCTGAAGCCGGGATGAAAACATTTTCCTTGTCAGTGCGAAGAGCTTCCTTCAGCATATCTTTGGTAGCGTTTTCATTGACGGTTTTCATCGATATTCCCTTGTTTTTCAGCTCTTGTTTCATGCCACTTATAAACTCAGCCTTTTCTTTGTCTGCGCTGGTTGGCTCAATGAAAATGACGTTTGCATTCGGAAATTGGCGGGTAAAGTGTTCGTATACTTCTGAATACAAATAGGATTGTGGAGTATTAATCTGATAGATGGCGGGATTATTAAACACCTCTTCACCTTTCGAAGAGAAAGGGATGACTAACCGTATATCATTCTTTTTTGCAAAAGTAGATAAAGGTTTGATTTGCTGCTGGTGCATCGGGCCGAAAATGACATTCATACTCTTCATCTCATTCTTAGCCAGAATAGAATTTAATGTAGAAACATCTTTCCCACAGTCATATACATATAAATCAATGGAAGTGCCTGTACGTTTCAGGCTGTCTACTGCCATCAGGAAACCTTCGTAATATTCCACCATGCGTTTGTCTTCCTGGAAAGGCAATAGCAAAGCGGCTTTGATAGTGGAAATTTCCTGAGGAGTTTCTTTACTCTTGCGGAAAAGTTCGTTGTTGCTGGGTGGAATAGCGTACGGGTCCTCTTTGGGAGTTGTCGGCTGCATCGTTATTGCGCCAGGATAGGGGATGCAAAGATATTGTCCTTTTTTCATTCCGTTTTTCAGTTCGGGATTGGCGGCAAGCAGTTCTTGCTCGCTGATTCCGTATTCGCGGCTTACGCTGAATACAGTTTCTTTGCGTTTCACCTTATGCATATCTTTGCATCTGGATTGTACAGGACCTTGGATAGCAGGTTTATCAACCGGTGTTTGTGCCGTTGCTGTTTCCGGTTCTTGCTCCAATGGGATGAGAATCACCTGACCGATACGGAAGTTTTCAGCGCTTAATCCCGGATTTGCTTCACAAATGGCTTTCGCAGATACATTATAGATTGTAGTCAGTTTATATAAAGTTTCTCCGGATTGAATCGTATGAAATGTTTCTCCTTTCTGGCTTTCTTTTCCTTTAGGGATTTTTATGGCCTGTCCGGCATAAATTTTCTCATCACATCCGGGATTCAAACGTATGATGTCGTTTGTTGTGACATTATACATCTTGGCGATTGAGTATAAACTCTGTCCTTTTTCGATGGTATGCAAGAAGTAAGATTGGTTCTCTTGTGCATAACTAATAGCGTATGAGGCGCTTATAAAAAACAAACATAAGAATATTCGGCTTATCGGTTTCATCAATTTATAACTATTGGTTCTTGAAATCAAGGAACAAAGGTACGAATAATGCCCTATATCTTCATAAGATTTGAGTTAAGAAAATAATATTGTGCTTTTTTAGGAGCATATTTCGGGCGGAAACATTAATTTTGTACCATTTATGAAGGATATGAATATGCAAGAAACAGAATATATTAATGTGTATGGTGCTCGTGTGCACAACTTGAAAGATATTGATGCTGAAATTCCCCGTAACAGTTTGACAGTGATTACCGGATTGAGTGGTAGTGGTAAATCTTCTTTGGCTTTCGATACGATATTTGCCGAGGGACAACGCCGTTATATCGAGACTTTTTCAGCCTATGCCCGCAACTTCCTGGGGAATCTGGAACGTCCGGATGTCGATAAAATAACCGGTTTGAGTCCGGTTATTTCCATTGAACAAAAGACGACGAATAAAAATCCCCGTTCCACTGTAGGAACAACAACGGAGATATACGATTATCTTCGTCTGCTTTATGCCCGTGCAGGTATTGCCTATTCGTACTTGTCGGGTGAGGAGATGGTGAAATATACGGAGGAACAGATTCTGGATCTGATTCTGAAAGATTATAAAGGAAAGAAGATATACTTGCTCGCACCATTGGTCCGTTCGCGTAAAGGACATTACAAAGAACTTTTCGAACAGGTACGCAAGAAAGGATATCTCTATGTACGGGTAGATGGCGAACTGCGTGAAGTGACACATGGTATGAAGCTCGACCGTTACAAAAATCATGATATTGAGGTTGTAATAGATAAGCTGATTGTAGCTGATAAAGATGATAAACGACTGAAACAGAGCGTGGCAACTGCGATGCGTCAAGGTGATGGTTTATTGATGATTCTCGATGCACAAACAGAAAATATCCGCCATTACAGCAAGCGCCTGATGTGTCCGGTCACAGGATTGTCTTATCGGGAACCGGCTCCTCACAACTTCTCGTTCAACTCTCCGCAGGGAGCATGTCCGAAGTGTAAAGGATTGGGAGCCGTTAATCAGATCGATGTCGATAAGGTGATTCCCGACCGTGAACTTTCCATCTATGAAGGAGCCATAGCGCCTTTGGGAAAATACAAGAATGCGATGATTTTCTGGCAGATTGGTGCTTTGCTGGAGAAGTATGAGGCTACTTTAAAAACTCCGATGAAGGAATTGTCAGACGATGCGGTTGAAGAAATCCTGTATGGTTCTGACGATCGGATTAAGATCAAAAGTTCGTTGATAGGGACTTCTTCCGATTACTTTGTGACCTACGAGGGAGTCGTAAAATATATCCAGATGCTTCAGGAAAAAGATGCATCTGCTACAGCGCAGAAGTGGGCGGAACAGTTTGCACGGACCACTGTTTGTCCGGAATGTAAAGGTGCCCGGTTGAATAAAGAAGCATTACACTTCCGTATTCACGACAAGAACATCAATGAGCTGGCAAATATGGACATTAATGAGCTATATGACTGGCTGATGAATGTGGACCAGTTCCTGTCTGACAAACAGAAGAAAATCGCTGCCGAGATTCTGAAAGAGATTCGTACGCGTTTGAGATTCCTGCTGGATGTAGGGCTGGATTATCTGGCGCTGAATCGTAGTTCAGTCAGTCTGTCCGGTGGTGAAAGCCAGCGTATTCGTCTCGCTACACAGATTGGTTCCCAATTGGTGAATGTACTTTATATTCTGGATGAACCCAGTATCGGATTGCACCAGCGTGACAATCTGCGACTGATCCGTTCGTTGAAGGAGCTCCGTGATATGGGGAACTCTGTTATAGTAGTTGAACATGATAAAGATATGATGCTGGCTGCCGACTATGTGATTGATATGGGACCGAAAGCGGGACGTCTGGGCGGAGAAGTCGTTTTCTCCGGAACTCCGTCGGAAATGCTTAAAACCGAAACGATGACTTCGCAATATCTGAACGGAAAGATGAAAATAGAAATTCCGGTCAAGCGGAGAAAAGGGAATGGGAAGTCTATCTGGCTGAAAGGAGCGAAAGGAAATAATCTGAAGAATGTAGATGTTGAATTTCCGTTAGGTAAGTTGATTTGTGTGACAGGAGTATCCGGAAGCGGTAAGTCGACTTTGATTAATGAGACTTTGCAGCCGATTCTTTCACAGAAATTCTATCGTTCCTTGCAGGACCCCTTGGAATACGAGTCTATTGAAGGACTGGAAAATATAGATAAGGTAGTCGATGTGGATCAGTCTCCGATAGGACGTACTCCTCGCTCCAATCCGGCTACCTATACGGGTGTATTTTCAGATATCCGTAATTTGTTTGTAAGTCTTCCGGAAGCCAAGATCCGCGGTTATAAACCCGGTCGTTTCTCTTTCAATGTATCGGGCGGTCGTTGTGAAGCCTGTACGGGTAACGGATACAAGACGATTGAAATGAACTTCTTGCCGGATGTGTATGTACCTTGTGAAGTTTGCCATGGCAAACGCTATAATCGTGAAACGCTGGAAGTACGTTTCAAAGGAAAGTCCATTGCTGATGTGCTTGATATGACTATCAACCGTGCTGTCGAATTTTTTGAGAATGTTCCGCAGATTCTGAATAAGATAAAAGTCTTGCAGGATGTCGGTTTGGGCTATATTAAATTAGGACAGTCATCTACCACCCTTTCCGGTGGAGAGAGCCAGCGTGTGAAACTAGCGACAGAATTGTCCAAGCGAGATACCGGTAAAACACTTTACATTCTTGACGAACCGACTACCGGCCTCCATTTCGAAGATATCCGTGTGTTGATGGGGGTACTTAATAAATTGGTGGATAAGGGCAATACCGTTATTGTAATCGAACATAACTTGGACGTTATCAAGATGGCGGATTATATCATAGACATGGGGCCTGAAGGTGGTAAGGGCGGGGGAGTACTCCTTAGCTACGGAACACCGGAAGAGGTTGCGAAGAGTCAGAAAGGTTATACTCCGAAGTTTCTTCGCGAGGAGTTAGTACTTTGATATTGAAGTATAAGTGCCGGCTTATGGGCTTTTGTCCGATAAGTCGGCATTTATCATATTCTTTAGTATATATTGCATACAAGATTAATAAAAGAAACAACAAAATGAAGATCAATAAGACGAATGCGGCGCGTTTGCTGGATAAAGCTAAAATAGCTTATGAATTGATTCCTTATGAGGTGGACGAAAATGATCTGAGTGCTATTCATGTAGCAGCCAATTTAGGCGAAAATATAGAGCAGGTATTTAAGACACTTGTTCTTCACGGTGACAAAAGCGGCTATTTTGTTTGCGTCATCCCGGGTGAACACGAAGTTGATTTGAAACTGGCGGCAAAGGCTTCCGGCAATAAAAAGTGCATAAGTTCCAATAATCACACAGACCACTGCAACAAAGAATTTCAAAAGTGCTTCTAACGGTGCCTCTGTTGTAAGTGCAATCCAGTAACCATTGCCAAGTGCCGCCACACCGACGATCACAAGCAGCCATCTGCTCTTCGGCTCTTTCTCCCCCTGATTGCCTCCGTGCAGAAGTTCCACCGGATTCACCAGCTGTATCTGTAAAATGTTATATAAATACGTCAGAAGAAAAATTCCTGCAAATAATATGACAGTCTGTACAATTGCAGTCCCATTGACCGAAAACTGCATATCTACGCTATTGTGCAGAATCTTAAGGAGCAGCAGATACATCAGTTTCCCAAATATTATTCCAAACACCAGACCGCCAAGAATACTGATTCCCGCCGTCAGGATCGTCTCAACTGCCATCATTCGTGCAATATGCCGCTTTCCCATTCCAAGAATATTGTATACTCCGATCTCTTTCTTTCGTCGTTTGATCAGGAAACTATTCGTATAGAACAGAAAAATCACTGCAAATACAATGATCACACCCGTTGCATACTGAAGACATATCTTCAATGTATTCTGGGTAATACCTTCCCCCTTGCTCAGTGCGTCAATGATATAGAACATCATGACGGTCAGAACACCTGTAAAGATATAGGGTACATAGGTCTTACGGTTATTCTTAAGATTGGTCACAGCAAGTTTTTCATAGATGAAATTATTCATCCTCCTCACCTCCTGTGGTAAGAATCTTCAGCGTATCTGAAATTCTTTCATACATTTCTTCGTTCGTAAGATTCCCCCTGTAAAGCTGATGGAATACTTTTCCGTCCTTGATAAAAAGCACCCTTTTCGCACTACTCGCCGCTTTCACACTATGTGTCACCATAACAATCGTCTGACCTTCCTGGTTAATCGTTGTAAAAAGATTCATCAGACTGTCTGCCGCTTTCGAATCCAGTGCTCCCGAAGGTTCATCGGCAAGAATCAGCTGTGGTTTCGTGATCAGCGCTCTTGCAATTGCAGCTCTTTGTTTCTGTCCACCGGACACCTCATATGGATATTTCTCCAGTAGTTTTTCAATTCCAAGTTTTTCTGCAATCGGTTTTAATCTCTTTTCCATCTCCGGATATTTCTTTCCGGATAATACCAGTGGCAGGAATATATTATCCTTTAATGAAAATGTATCTAACAGGTTAAAATCCTGAAATACAAAGCCGAGATTCTGACGTCTGAACGTTGCGATCTCTTTTTCTTTTAATTTTCCCAGATCCCTGTCTTTTAAATAAACCTTTCCTTCTGTCGGTTTATCAAGTGCCGCCAGAATATTCAGCAAAGTCGTCTTTCCCGATCCAGACTCTCCCATGATTGCAACATATTCCCCGCGTTCTACCGTAAAATTCACATCTCTTAAAGCCTCTACCTGATTGCTCCCAAAACGAGTCGTATATATCTTCTTCACATTTTTTACTTCCAGTAATGACATAAGTTTTTCTTCCTTTCTTTTTAAGATTTCTTCTTTACGGTATCTATTATAAAAAAAGAGGAAATATCCTGCCATCGAAGCATGTGACATTTCCCCTGTTTAATCTTACATTCCTGTAAGGTTTTCTCTTTTTATCTGATCGTTATTCCGGATTCCATTCTTTCCTTGTCAATTCCAGATATACACGGGTTCCTTTTCCCACCTCTGAATCAATCCATATCTTATGTCCCATCTTATCCATGATCTTTTTGCAAAGATACAGTCCAATCCCGGTAGACTTCTTATCTGCTCTTCCATTATATCCGGTAAACCCTTTTTCAAATACTCTAGGAAGATCTTCTGCCTGAATACCGATTCCATTATCCTCGATCACCAGACACTCCCGTCCTCTTTTTTCTTCCAGACAGATTCTAATCTCGCCGCCATTCTTTGTGTATTTCAAAGCATTAGACAGAATCTGTTCTGTCACAAACTCCAGCCATTTTTCATCTGTAAGAACTATTCGTTCCACCGGCCGGTAATCCAGACGGATCTTCTGAAGAATAAACATCTGAGAATATTTCCGGACAGATTGTTTCAGAATCTTATCTAAAGATACCTTCTCAAACTGCAGATCCCCGGACATATCTTCCATGCGGAGATACGTCAGCACCATCTCCACATACTGTTCCATTTTAAAAAGTTCCATCTTCATCTCTTTTAATTCCGGCAGTGCCGGGTTTTCATCTTCCACCGATTGCAGCAATATGTGCATCGCAGCGATAGGTGTCTTGATCTGATGCACCCACATACCATAATAATCACTTAAGTCCTGGCCTTTGATTCTTGCCTCTGATTTCAACTCCAGAATCTTTTCGTCAAAGATCCCCAGTAATTCCTGATAATCCAGTTCCAGAAGATTCCTGCACTCTGGAAGTTCTTTTGTGCACTCCTGCGTGCTCTTCTTAAACCGTTCCAGCAGAAGATGCTTCTTCCGGAAGCGATGATATTCCGTTATTACATAAAGGAGCAGCCACAATATCACCAGCAGCAGTGCATATTTCAACGCATCCATCCTGATATTATAAAGAAATGCTACAACAATAAATATTCCGACCGTTCCGGCATAAAGGCTGATCTCTCTTGTTTTATCTTTAAAAAATGCTATTAACAGTTTCATGCCTCCACCATATATCCTATTCCTTTTTTTGTGATGATCTTTCCGCCAAGGCCAATCTGTTCCATTTTTTTACGAAGTCTTGCCACATTGACCGTCAGTGTATTGTCATCAATAAATTCATTGCTGTCCCAGAGTCTCGTCATAATACTTTCACGGCTTACGATCTTCCCTGTATTTTCCAGAAGTATCTGCAGAATCTTGAATTCGTTCTTGCTCAGTTCCAGTTTCTGGTCCTGATACAGAACTGTCGCATCTGCCAGATTCAGGATCGCACCGTTCCACTCCATGACATCTGCCGTTCCACGAAATTCATAGGTTCTTCTTAACACGGCCTGCACCTTTGCCGTTACCACATTCAGGTCAAACGGTTTCTCGATGAATTCATCGCCGCCCATATTCATTGCCATCACAATATTCATATTATCATTCGCCGATGACAGGAAAATGATCGGCACCTTCGAGATCTTCCGGATCTCCTGACACCAGTGAAATCCATTAAAAAATGGAAGCACAATGTCCAATAACACAAGCTGCGGCTCAAATTCCACGAATTTTCCCATTACGTCTTTAAAATCTGTCATACATTCTGCCTGATAATTCCATTTTTCCAAATGGTTTTTCAGTCCGCCTGCTATTGTTTCATCATCTTCCACGATTAAAATCTTATACAATCTTTCTTCTCCCCATACTTCAAACTCTGTCCTTATCTGCGTAAGTTACCATCGTCATCTTTTCTAATGCGCGGTGACAAAAAGGACAAAAGTTTAACACTTTTGCCCTCTTATCGTAATACATTTGTCATGCAATTGTCAATTCCGGCTTTCTTAAGATTTCTTTCGAATTTCTGAAGAACTCCGGCTCCATTCCATATGCATTTCTTTCTATATTATTTCTACAAATGTTAGTGGAAATAATGTGCCCCGATCTTCATTCCGGCACCGCCTTGATCAAAATACAGACAGTTTCCAATCGGATTCGAGCCATTCAACGCATCTACAGCAGCCTGCAGAGCTGTCTGTGAATATCCCTTTGAACTTCTCACTCTGTTCAGCCATCCGGTCGCTGCCGGTCCGAACTGCCCGGACTGATAGATGACTTCTTCGATGGAATTCGGATAACTTCCACTCTTTACACGGTTCATGATCACCGCACCGACGGCAACCTGTCCTTCATACGGCTGGTTTCCTGCTTCGCAGTAGATGATGGATGCAAGCAGTTCCTGATTGGCTCTTACGTATGCTTCTCTTGCTTCGCGTTCTGCTTTTTCTTTTGCTTCCTGCTCTGCCTTTTCTCTTGCGAGGCGTTCTTCCTCTTCTTTTTTCGCTATATTGTCTGCAATTACCTGCTGGCTTGCATCCGTCATTTCCTGCGCAGATGCCACGATATTCTGTGATATCGCCTGTACAGCAGTGTGTGTATTCGTATTTTCCCCTTTTGTTTCTGTGATTGTTGTTACTTCCGGCTGTTCAGAGGCTGCCTGACTGGTAAAACCAGTTGCCATTACTGCGCATGCTGAATACAGCACGAACATCGATTTCAGTCTCTTCGCTTTTAACATAATATAAATACCCTCCTGATTTTGTTGCAATGATTTACATTTCTTTTAATAAAGTATATTCATTTTTTTCAACTTTATTACAAATATTACAAATTTGTTACAAGCAACGATTGGTATCATATCATGTATGTCTCGTTTTGTCAACTTTTTTATTTACTTTTTTAAAGTCTGCAGATTATGCTACTCTTTTTTCTTATTTTTAGCGTTCATTTTTCTCCGTTATTTCTCTGCTCCTTAAGCTTCTCTTTTACAATAGCTTACTACTGTTACAATTAAAAATACCGGGATACAAATTACTGCCGCAATCATGATAATATACGGTGTCCAGTAATATCCACTGCCGATTTTCACAAAATTTCTTGCAAGTACTTCTTGCTCCAGACTGTTCATGAATGCCAGTCCACTGGTCTTTACAGGTAGGCAACAAAAAAGCAGCATACTGCAAAATAATCATGCTGTATGCCACTTTTTATTTATGTTTTTACAAACATTACAAATATTAATTATTCAAATTCTGTTACATAAAATTCATTTACGCAAAATCCGATTGTCCAAACTCTATTTGATCTTAGCAATGTCGATCAGTGTCAGTTTCTGGATATCTGTATTCTCAAGACTGGTGATCAGAGCTTTTGCTGTATCGATCGCTGTCAGTACATTGACACCTGTCTCGATCGCATTTCTACGGATCACGAATCCGTCTCTTGAGTGATCAGCTCCCTGCGGAGGTGTGTCGATAACCAGGTCGATCTTATGTCCGAGGATCAGATCCATAAGGTTCGGAGATTCCTGCTCAATCTTATTGACTGTCATCGCTTTCACGCCTGCATCTGTCAGGACCTTGGCAGTTCCTTCTGTAGCAAAGATCTTGTAACCGATCTTCTCGAATCTGCGTCCGATCTCTACTGCTTCTTCCTTATCTTCATCACGAACTGTCATAATCATGTTCTTGTGTTTTGGAAGTTTGACTCCGGCACCGATGAATGCTTTATAAAGAGCCTCATCAAATGTCTTGGCAATTCCCAGACACTCTCCGGTAGACTTCATCTCAGGTCCAAGGCTGATATCAGCACCGCGGATCTTCTCAAATGAGAATACCGGCATCTTGATTGCAAAATAATCTGCTTCCGGCTGTAATCCAGGTGTATAACCAAGTTCTTTGATCTTGTGTCCGATGATCACTTTTGTTGCAAGTGGTACGATTGGAATACCTGTTACCTTACTGATGTATGGAACAGTACGGCTGGAACGAGGGTTAACTTCGATTACATATACATCTTCTCCACATACGATGAACTGGATGTTAATCAGTCCGATTACATGTAAGGATTTTGCAAGTCTTCTTGTATATTCGGCAATCGTCTCTTTTGTCTTCTGAGAGATGCTCTGTGCAGGATATACAGAGATACTGTCTCCGGAATGGATTCCGGCACGCTCGATATGCTCCATGATACCTGGAATCAGGATATCTTCACCGTCGCATACGGCATCTACCTCAATCTCTTTACCCTGTAAATATTTATCAACCAGGATTGGATGATCCTGTGCAATACGGTTGATGATTCCGATGAACTCATCAATATCGTGATCATTGATCGCAATCTGCATTCCCTGTCCGCCAAGTACGTAAGAAGGTCTTAC
>ENA-OPNB01001904-OPNB01001904.1-human-gut-metagenome-genome-assembly--contig:-NODE-1904-length-13273-cov-27.302769_pt1 | contig 13273 bp, 10 predicted proteins | sample MGYA00241528_ERZ501754 | MGnify/ENA primary metagenome ERZ501754 (study PRJEB25962, sample SAMEA2042646) | human gut metagenome | biome: human gut; feature: human-associated habitat; material: faeces... | reverse complement strand
GCCGCCTGTTGAAGCACAACCTCATGGATGATGTGTTCAACAACGAGAACGAGAGCTTCATGCAGGAAACAAGGCTTATCGAAAGCGAGTATTCGGTCAATCTTCCGACACGGTTCTACTACAAAAAGCGTTGGAACAACGGATGGATCAATGTGGTGAATCCTTTTCGTGCCTCCATCGTGTTGGGTACGCCGGGTAGTGGAAAGTCATACGCGGTGGTAAACAGTTTCATCAAGCAGCAGATTGAAAAGGGCTTTTCGATGTATGTATATGACTTCAAATTCAGCGACTTATCTACAATCGCCTACAACCATCTGCTGAACCACCCGGAGGGTTACAAGGTGAAGCCGAAGTTTTATGTGATAAACTTCGACGACCCGCGACGCTCGCACCGCTGTAATCCCATCCACCCGGATTTCATGGAGGATATTACGGATGCCTACGAGAGTGCCTATACGATAATGCTCAACCTCAATAAAACGTGGGTGCAGAAGCAGGGCGACTTCTTTGTGGAATCACCTATTATTTTGTTTGCCAGCATTATATGGTATCTCAAAATCTATCAAGGCGGCAAATACTGCACGTTCCCCCATGCGATTGAGTTCCTGAACCGCCGCTATGAGGATATTTTCCCGATACTGACCTCTTACCCGGAATTGGAAAACTATCTTTCTCCGTTCATGGACGCATGGCTCGGAGGGGCTGCGGAGCAGTTGATGGGGCAGATAGCAAGCGCGAAAATCCCTTTGTCAAGGATGATTTCCCCGCAGCTCTATTGGGTGATGTCGGACAGCGAGTTCACGCTGGACATCAACAACCCCGAAGAACCGAAAATACTCTGTGTGGGCAACAATCCCGACCGTCAGAATATCTACGGGGCCGCTCTCGGTCTGTATAACTCCCGTATCGTGAAACTCATCAACAAGAAAGGGATGCTGAAGTCGTCGGTCATCATCGACGAGCTGCCCACGATTTATTTCAAGGGGTTGGACAACCTTATCGCCACCGCGCGAAGCAACAAGGTTGCCGTGTGTCTGGGCTTTCAGGATTTCAGCCAGTTGGTGCGCGACTACGGTGATAAAGAAGCGAAGGTCGTGATGAACACCGTCGGCAATATCTTTTCCGGTCAGGTGGTGGGTGAAACCGCCAAGACGCTTTCCGAACGCTTCGGTAAGGTGTTGCAGAAACGGCAGTCCATTTCCATCAACCGGCAGGATGTTTCCACCTCCATCAACACGCAGATGGATTCACTCATCCCGCCGAGCAAGATTTCCGGCTTGACGCAGGGTATGTTTGTCGGTTCGGTATCCGACAACTTCAACGAACGTATCGAGCAGAAGATTTTCCATTGCGAGATTGTCGTGGATGCCGAGAAGGTGAAGCGCGAGGAGAAAGCCTACAAGAAAATCCCCGTCATTACCGACTTTACGGACGGGGACGGCAACGACCGCATGAAGGAAACGGTTCAGGCGAATTACAGGCGCATCAAGGAGGAAGTGAAGCAGATTGTTCAAGAGGAACTGGAACGTATCGCAAATGATGAAAACTTGAAACACCTGTTGCAGCAGAAATAACAGATTCCTTTATATATGAAAAAGGGGATGTGTCAAAACACCCAAAATATGAAAATTACCCCTGTCACAGATATCTGTAGCAAGGGTAATTTTGTTAAAAAGAGAGTTTTGACACCCTCTTTTTATTCTCAGATTTGAGATGCTTGTTGATGGTGGTAATGGCAAGCATCAGCAAATAATTTTTCAGTTCTGTATCGTCTTTAAGCAGTATGCTGTATTCTTCGGCAAACATTCTCAACAGTCTGGTTCTGAGTTTCGACATTTCTTCACCGAAAGGTATCTGTCGGTTTTCTTGCCAATACTCAATCACTACGGAAGATACCAGCCACTTGAACTCGGATTTCATCTCTTTGCCGAGTTTCTTGAAGCGGATTTGTTCGCTAATTGGCGGCTCGTTGTATGGCATTATGTCTGCCGGGTCATAAACGGATATACTGCCGATACCATAATCCATGATTATCGGTAAATCAGTTTTTACATCATTCTTATGTTTCTTCTTTTTAGCCATACCCGTTATTGTTGCAGGAAACCTTTACCTTTATCAGTAAGATAGTATTTCTGTTGCGGACTCTTGGAGCCTATGGGATAAAGTGAAAGGACCAAACCGGAATTTATTGCCGGATGGATATAGTTCTTTAAGAAATTCCTTTTATCTTTCATTCCCGTTTTCTCCATGATTTCTTTAGCAGAGAGAGTGTTGTTCCCAATAGCAGACAACAGTTTTCCTAACTGTGGGGTTACTGTGGGGTTACTATAGGGTTGCTGTGGGGTTGCTGTGGGGTCTTGTCCTACTGTAGTTCTTGTATAATGAAACACAATCCATACAGCATTGCCGTCGGTATGAAACTCCGGATCCGGAATACCGACACGGCGACATTCGTTTACCATAAGGGCTATGCCACGTCCCCAACTCTCCAATACTGCACTTTTGTACAGCACATTGGCTACTATCAGATTTTGTGGTTCGGAATTGTGGCCACCCAACAGTTTCTCAATGGTAATATCAGGCGGAAATGTTCCGCTGTTTTCAATCTCCACGCGGTCATCATAGATAGCAATCCCGACTGAACTGCCGGGGCGATGGTAAACACGATGTGCAAAAGCATTTATGCAACATTCTCTCAATGCCTTATATGGCACATTCAGTTCCTCTTCTCTGTACAAACCTTCAATTTTACCGGAAAGGGACAAATGCTTGAAGAAAAATGCCATTGCAGCATCCAGCAAGTTGAATATATTGCCTGTCACACGCTGATTATCTAAAAATTCATCTTTTGTCGTTCCTTTGAACCGGGCTAAACGGAGCAGACATTGGGGATAATGGTAGAAGTTTCGTCCGAATAGGACAACGGAAGCATTGTTCAGCTTTCCATCATTCAACAAGTCAAATTTTTCAAGGATGGTTCGGACATCCTCCTGCATAGAACCTTCCGGCAAACGTCCGCCTCTGATTCCTCCACGTACTGCGCCCAAGATTGCCGTTTCGTCAAGGTCGGATATTTTCAAGCCGGGATTTTGCATGGAATCCCAAGCATAGGTTCCGCCTCGCTGCATAACCAACAGGTTGTATATACCCTGCGGCATGGCAGATGTAACGCTCTCTATCCGTTGATAAGCCCTCCCCTTATAGGTGAACGGGCGCATATATCGTTGTTCTTCCGCTGATAAAGCTATAACACTTTTGTTCGTTCCCGGAATGTCTGTATAGGATATATCAATGGTCGCAAACGGCTCGATTCGTCTGATGGTTTCCGCAATATCGCGCTTCGTCTTGTCGCTCACTTCCTGACCGATAATCTTTCCCTTGTCGGTTACACCGAACAGCACCGTGCCGCCCGTACCGTTCAGGAAGGCACAAAGAGTTTCCATTCCACGCTCCAACTGCCCGGTAGTTTCTTTGAACTCAACTGTCCCGCCTTCGGCTCCGGCAATCAGTCCGTTCAATATTTCGAGGTTATCTATTTTCATCCGTCATTGATTAATACTTGCAAAGTTAATGATTTTAATCGGCTTTCCGGCAGATAATAGAGTGATTGTAAATGAAGAAGGATAAGAAACCGTATAATCCGGCCGCTTATCCTTTGTTTGGCATTCGTTTATCTCCTCATCCGCTCCAATTCATCGTCATGTCGCATCTTCGCGTTCAGTTTGTCCTGCATCTTTTCAAGGAAGTAGGTGCGACTGTCGCTTTTCCTGCGTTTGATGTCCGTATAGAAGCGGTAGCAGTCTTTGGACTCCACACCGAAAAAGGAATAGAGGACAGGGGCAAGCTCTTTCAGCGAAGCCTTGCCGCCATTGATGCAGCCGGTGGCGTAGAGGGCATAGATTAGCTCTACCAACTCGACGGCATTACCGGTCCATTGCAGGGCTGGGACTGTGGCTTTGGTTTCGGATGTGGATGTTAGTGGTGGCACGGAGGTAATTGCAGAAGCGGATACCATCTTCTGCATCTTTCGGATGAAGGATAACGCCTTGCGGATATACACAGTGACGACATTCTCCTCCGATGCCGACAAGTTCTGCGGATGGTGCTGTAATTCGATTTCGGCAAAAGCCAACGCCACAATAATATGCTTGGCATCATTGCCGCCGTAGCACAGGTTTATTACTTCCTGCACGAATCCGCCGTATGCCGTTTCCGTGCTACCGTTGTCTTTTCCGTTTATCATGGCGAAAAACTGTGTTTCCGCCAGTATGAGATGGTTCATTATCTTTTCTGTTTTGAGGGTTTACACTTGTTTATCAGTGTGCGCACACTGATATATGGTGCAAATCATAGCCCTAAACACGAGAAAAGATTGTGAGAAAATTGTACTACATTGTTTTTCAGAAGGATAAAATTCAAAAATAATTTTATCCTTGATTGCATCCCTTGTGAAATGTGTTCAGATTCTGAACATGTGTTCACTTTCTGAGCACGGAAATCCCGCCAAGATGTTCATAATCTGAACATTTTATGCCCGTGGCTCTTTATGATAGGTAAGCCGGATTACTCCGTCCCTATAAGTTTTGTTCTCCATAAGCCGCCAGTCATTCATAGGTAGTGCTGACTTGAAAAAATGCGCTCCGTTTCCGTCGATGGTTGGAACAACGTATAGTATGATTTCATCTATCACGTTCATCCGTAACAGTCCGTTGGCATATTCGGTATTCCCGGCAGTTACTTCCAACAAATGGCAAATGCTTCCACCTTCCTCCCTCCATTCTTGAAGTACGGATACCGAATAGTCGGATGTCAGCTTATACAGGGCATTGGCACGTATTTCATCCATACCGTAATCTTCGGTTTGAAGCAACCGCTTCCGGGGATGCAGTTTCATCGGACAGCCATCTATTGAGATAACGGCAAGTAATTGTATTTTCGCCATAACGTATTTTCTTTCCTTTTTGGCGAGGCAAAAAAGTAGCGTGCAATTCACACTACTTTCAAGCGATGGCTCTGGTAAAGCCTTTACGGAGAGTACGTGAATGCACGCTATGCGTAAGCATAGCATAAGCATCACGCAATCGTCTCCGTAGTTTCAATTTACCAGATTTTCGCTCGAAACGCCTTGCGGTCTTATGTCTATATCATCGGCGAAAAGTTACCCAATCGCCTGCTATTTTCTGAAATACAATTGCAAAGTTAATTAATTATTGCCATTTACAGCCATACTCCGGTCAGTTTTCTTCATTCAATCCATACTCTACCAATTTATTATACAGCGTTGTCCTGCCGATACCCAGTATCTTTGCAGCCATTTTCTTGTTACCGGCTGCTTGTTTCAAAGCACGCAGGATACGTCCTCTTTCTTCATCCCCGCTCTTCAATGTAAAACAAGCGGAAGTAGCGGACGGTTCATTGTCAAGTTCCAAATCGGCTTCGGTTATCATATCGCCTTCTGATTGCAGGACTGCCGTCTGTATCTTCTGTTTCAACTCGCGCACGTTGCCCGGCCACGCATGGGCGAGCAGGGCATTACGGGCAGATGCGGCAAAACCTTTTACTTCACGTTCCAACTCACGGTTTGCCATTTCACGGAAGAACTCGGCCAATGGCATGATGTCTTCCGGGCAGTCGCGCAAGGGCGGCATGGTTATCACATACTCCTGCAAGCGATAGAGCAAATCCTGCCGGAACCGCTTTTCCGTTACGGCTTTCTGCAAATCCTCGTTGGTTGCAGCCACTATCCTCACGTTGGCTGTTTTGTCCTCCTTTGCACCGACGGGACGGTAACGGCGTTCCTGTATGGCGCGGAGCAGCATCTGTTGCATCTCCATTGTTAGGTTGCCCACTTCGTCAAGGAACAGCGTGCCGCCATCCGCTTCCAGAAAATACCCCGTCTTGTTTGCTTCGGCACCCGTAAACGCGCCCTTGACGTGTCCGAAGAAGGCGGATTGTATCAATGACGGGGACAAGGCTCCGCAGTCTACTGCCACAAAAGGTTTATCGGCAAGTTTGCTTTGTTGGTGTATATGTTGTGCGATATGTTCCTTGCCCGTACCGTTCTCGCCCAGTATCAGCACGCTCATCCGGGTGGTGGCTACAAGGCGCACACGTTTCTTGATTTTCTGATAGGCTTCGCCCTGCCGGACGAATATCGGAATGTTCCATTGTAGTCGCTTTTCATGTTCTTTTTGCAGGGTGCGGATAAGCGGTATCAGTTTATCCTCCAACAACTGTTTCTGTATGTAATCCTTTGAGCCGAGCTTCATACTTTCCACTGCCGTATGCACCTCCCCGTAATTGGTCATAACGATAAACACCTGCTGTTTGTCGTTGGCACGCATCCACCGTAACAACTCTATGCTTTCACCGTCGGGGAGGCGTAGGTCGGCAACGACAATATCATCCACCTCTGACTTTGCCAATAGTTTCTTGGCAGTGGCAAGATTATATGCCGACATAGTATCGAAGCTGTCTTTCTTCAGCAGGTTGCAGACATAATCGTTATAGACGGGGTTGTCCTCAATCACAAATACTTTCATCCGACAACCTCCTTTCCTTTTGCGCAAGTTCTATGATAACTGTTCCCATACGAAGCATGGCATCCACGCATTTCCGCAATTCCATTTCGGAACATTCAGATTCTTGATGCAGCAGTTCATACAGGTTCCACAAGGGTTTGTCAGCACGGATAACAGCCCATGAACTTCGCTGACGGTGTATCCATTCGTCCAACGCCTTGCGGTCATTCCTCTCCATGATTTCCCGGACAGCCTGCATATCCTTTTCTGTTTCGGTTATCAAACGGTCGAGCATCGCCCGTTTGTCACCATATGCAAGCAGAGAGGACAAGTCGGGAAGTTCATCCTTGTCCGTACTTGTCAAAAGGCATTTGTCTGATACAGCAACCAGTTCGGAAATGGAAAATGGCTTGAACAGGCAGGCGGTAAATCCATTTTCCAACAGCTCCTCTTCGCTGCAACTGCCGGAGGCGGTCGCCACGACAATGGGAATCTCTTTCGAGTTGCTGACACTTGACGAGCGTAACAACTCCAACACCTCATAGCCGTTAATCTCCGGCATCTTCATATCGGTTATCATGAGGTCGTATGTGTGCTGCCGCATGGCTTCCATTGCATCGCCAATAGTGGTGAACGTGTCGCAATGCACACCTATACCAGCATACATTTCCTTTGTCATGGATAATACCATCGGATTGTCGTCCAATACGATGACAGAATAAGGTCTTTCTATATGAGCCAGACTTTCTGCGGCTGTCTGTTCTTCAATACCAATATCGGCAGTGTTCATTGGCAACTCCACAGTAAAACGACTGCCTTCTCCTTTTTCGCTTTCCAAGCGTATAGTGCCGCCAAGCATCCCGACTATCTGTTTCACAATGCTTAACCCCAATCCGAAACCGTCTTGCGTGGCGGCGTTGGAAAGCCGCTCGAACGCTCCGAACACTCGCTGTTGTTCTTCCGCACTCATGCCGGTTCCGGTGTCCTCTACTACAAGGGTCAGCCTATTGCCGTCATAGCTTATGACAAGTGAAACGCTTCCGGCATTCGTGAACTTGACGGCATTGCCCAGCAGGTTGTCGCATATCTGTATGATGCGCTCCTTGTCGCCATTCAGGATAATACCCTCCGGGCACTCGATGGTAAGTTTAAGATCTTTTGCTTCTGCTTGTTGCGTAAACTCCGTTTGCAACAGCTCCGCGATGTTTTCCAAACGAAACGGACGGACATTCGCCTGTTCCTTGCCGCTGTCCAAGCGGAAGAAGTCAAGCAGGGAGTTGAGCATGTCGGTCATTCTCTTGGAGGCTTGCAGGATATTGTCCGCATAACCGCTTATCTTTTCTTCTTCGTTGTCCTGCATCAGTTCCGCATATCCATGTATGGCAGTCAGTGGTGTGCGTAGCTCGTGGGTGATGGTGTGCATCGCTTTCTTGCGTGAGGCTATCAACGATTCGTTTTGTTTTACGGACTTTTGCAGTTGCCCGATTAAATCTGTTGTCTTATGTTTGTACTGCTTGATGCGGGTGGCATAGCGGTGAATGATGATGTATGAAATAATAAGCAACAGCAGCATGACACCCGTTATGATACCTACCTGCAAGAACGATCTTTCGCGCATGGCGGATATTTCCGCCTCCCGTTCCTGCAAGTCAGCCTGCACCTTGTGGTCCATCTGCTGGATAAGGGTTTGCAGTTGGCGGTTCAGTTCCGCATTGCGGCTGGCAAGGCTGTCGGCATACTCCGACAGACGATGGCTCTGGGCACGTTGTTGCGCTATCATATCACGGTTCAGTGTGTAGAGCATCGTGGTGGTCGTCGTCGGAGGTGCTTCCTGTTTCTTGCCGAACAACCCGAGAAAACCTTTCCTCCTCTGTTTCTTCGGCTCTTCCTGCCTGCTCGTTTGCACTATCACCGGCACCTGCTTGGCTATCCGACGGTTGATGTCCGCCTGTTGTTCCAGAGCCTCCATGATGGCGCACAGCCGCTTTTCCTTGTCCTCCAGCAAGTGGCGCACGCTGTCTATGCGCACCGATTCGTAATGGCTCTTGAAGCGGCAAAGCATACTATCCACCGTCATCCGTTGCCGCCGGTATGCCGCCACATCCTTATCGTCCCATTCCAGCACCGACTCGCCCAAAAGTGACAATTCCACCACACCAACATACGCATCGTGTGTTTCCTTGCGGAAGCGGTTGATTTCACGGTTCTCCCGTTCCAGCAACTCCAAGTCGCGCCATTCGCCGAGCCACGTGCAGATGATGCCGCCCACCAGCAGGACTATCAACAGATAGCCTGCGGCAAGCAGCTTGCGGAAATGCTTGGTAGTGGTAACGAATTGTTCGCTCATTTGCTGTTTGTGTAAATACCGTTATTCAACATACGCATATAGGTCGTGGAACTTCGCAGGTTCATGGATGAGAATGGCGGCCATGCTGCCTATGACCGCCACCAGAATTATATATCCGAATAGAATTCTACTCCTCAATGAAACAACCATTCTTCCCTTATTTACAATTGTTATAATTATTAAGGCATCTGACCACCGGCGATAGGTGGAATTTCTGTTAGTATGGGATTTCTCGGGATTGAGTTAAAAATTCTTTGGCCACGTATGGCTTGACTTGGAGGAGCGTTTTCATTTACATCAAGCCGATAACATCTATCGTTAAATGTTATAATTCCCCAAATACCAATGGTTCCTGGGATTCTCGCCAATCCTTCAGTAGGTTTAAAAAGAACAACATTATCTATTATTCGATTTTTAACCGCCCGATTCCATGATGTTTTAATACTATTGTTAGGCGTTGGAATATGAGCAACATACCTAATGCCATTGTGCCTAAAACTGGCCATATAACATCCCGAAAAACCTGAACTTAAAGTATCTATGCCATTTGAAGCAACGACTGCTATTCTATCCGCAATATATATGACACAGGCGTAGTCTAATCTAAGAAAACGATAGTTACGGGTATATCCTTTTATTTGAAATGTCAAATTACTTTGCGTGAAAATCGGAGGGGTCAAACCTACATTATAAATATTTTGATAATGAAACCGTGCAATATTTGTCATTACTGCTTGACTGTTTGGCAATCTTAATGCTTGAATCAAATTCATATATTTACTTACTGTTACTTTCGTTTGTTATAGGCTCGATACATGATGCCATTATATCCATCAGTTTAGACAGACCTTCGGTCTGCGGCTGCTGACTGGCTGTCACATGTATCTGGTATTTTGCCGTTTGGTTGGTCATGCGGGTGTTCTCGCGGGCGGTCGTGACTTTGCCGCTGATTTCCGCATTTATAAACCAATGTTTTGCAGAAGCTTTTGCCTCTACTTCTGCGTTGGTAGTGCTTTTTACGTTTGATGTATCGGTAACCTCCATCTGGAAATCGACATCCACGCGATCTATGAGCAGGGAAGGAATAGGCACCAATCCTATAAACGGAGCCTTGACACTTTGTGACATTGTTGTCATTTTTCCATCCTGCTGTATCGGTCTTTCGACATCGAATTCCAATATACGCGCTTTATTGCCGCTTTTACCATCAAATGCAATTTGCTGGTAGAAATTCCATGCTGTCGCTGCCAATTCCTGTTGTGCTTCGGCTGCTGCAATAAGTGGAGCTGCAATAAGTTCCCGCATGGGAAGCCCCTTGAATTTGTCAGTCACGTTTGAATCTGCTTTAAGAACTGGAGAAGTTTCTCTGTTTTGAGTCTCTTCCAATGCAGCGGAGATAATTTCTTTCGCCTGTCCGCTTACATTTTCATTCAAGTTTTCCGCATTTTCTTGTTGCCCTTGGTTCTTTATTTCTTCTGCCATAACATTTGAATTTTAAAATTGTTAGATATTTTTTACAAAATCGTCAATAATTCGGGAAATGCTCTCCGGAGTCTCCTGAACCTTAAAATTGACGCAAACCTCCATGACATCATCCGCATCCGGTTTTATGTTGCTCATCTGCATCTGGAGATTGGCTCTGTGCGGACTGGATAACAGCAAGTTGTTTTCCGGGATCTGTGATTCCACGCTTCCGACCTTCGCCTTGAACTTTATCTGCACATTATCCATTGCAAGATAATGATGGGATATCAAGGCTATAAGTGGAATATCAATAGTCTTGTCTCCAACCATGATTTTTTTCGATTGGAACGTATTTGCGTTATTTGCATTTGTTCCTTCAAAAAGTCTGGTCAGATTTTGTATCTGATGATTCTGTAATGTATCTTGTGCACAGTTTACGGCGTACTGCAAACCATTCATAATATCAGAGAATGAATTGGTTTGAACACTGTCCGGCTCATCGTCATTATTTTTCTTGCCTCTGTGAAAAAGTCCCATGTTTTTTATTTAATTACTTGATTTGTTGTCTTTAATGAGCACCAATCTTGACAATGTCCGGCTTACAGCTTCCATATTTACACTGGAGTCTATATTATTATTGACAATGCCTTGATGCCAAAACCAATATGGTGGATTCTCCGTGTGTTCCATCACGTCCTCCTTTTTTTATTGGGGTTATACTTCGGTTAATGTTTGTTGCGGGCGGAACTTTTCCGCCCGCAACGGTTTACAACTTCCTCAAGGTAGGCAATGCTCCGTTAAGTTCGTAACGCCACCCTGAGCCTGCGTTCTGCAAGGCGGTGTTCATGGCATCAACGGCTTTCTGCCAGGTAACGTCAGTACCGTCCACCTTCGTAGCTTCGGGGGCGGTGTTATGCTGATTGCGGCCGATACCTTGTTCCTGATTGTTCTTCCAGTAGCAGGCGGTCACGACGGTGTAGTTATCTCCAAACAAGCCGCCGATATGCACATTGCCGGTGCTGCTACCCTTACTATTTACGTTGCCAATGGCATAGCAGGCAAGGACGCGGCTTCCTCCGTTTAATCCCACTACACCGCCGCCAGAGAGATTCTTTGGGGAGCCTATTTCTAAGGTCACGTTGCCTGTGGCATAGCAAGCGATCATGGTGCCCCATTTTTCTCCTGCCACACCGCCGACATAGTGCGTTCCCTTCACTGTGGCAGAGGAGCTGCATCCGATGATGGAACCGGCCTTTTGTGAACCCACCACACCGCCGACACAATCCGTGCCGCTGACGCTGCCCGACACCGAGCAGTTTTCAATTGTGCCCCAGCTATATCCTACCACGCCGCCAGTACAGCCAAACATGTGATTGCTTGTTATCTGTATGCCTTCCATCACCACGTTCTTCACCGTACCAGCTCTATTGAGATAGCCGAACAGACCCACAAATTGGTCATTTGTCGTAACGGCCAGCCCCGTGATGGTATGGCCGCCGCCGTCGAAAGTGCCTTTGTATGAGTTATCGAAGCTTGTGCCTATCGGCGTCCAGCCTTTGCCCGTCAAGTCAATGTTTTTGTCGAGGGTAATGTTAATGTCGGTCTTACCTCCGTTCACTAATTCGGCTATATTCATCAGACCATCGGCGGAGGTCACGGTGTAGCTGCCGTCGCTCTCTATGGTATAGCCCAGGTCTTTTGCCGCAGCGAGGGAGACGGTGTAGGTATATTCATCGCCCGCCAGCCAGTCGGCAGCATTCTTCATCTTGTAAACGAAGGTTTTGCCGTTGGTGAAGGTGCACGTAATGAAGGTCGTGCCAGCTGCCACACTTTGCGGGGCGACGATGGCGGTGTAGGTGTTGCTACCCTTGTCATACGGGACGATTATATCCGGGTTGCCATTCTCTGTGGAGAGGCCCGTCAACTGTACGGATGCCAGCCCCTCGGTGTAGTCCGTCAGAACGATGGTCACCCGCGCCGTGCGGTGGGTGAAGCGGAGCGTGGGGCTGCCGTAGGTCACCTTCTGTCCGTCGGCTACGATGAGGTCGCTGCCCTCAAAGTCTTTCTGGGCACTTTGGTTGGCTTTTACCTTTACCGCAGGTGGGGTTGTCTCGCCAGCGGTGTAGGGCCACCACGCTGTGACGGTGATGTCTTTATGGTTGGTCCAGTAGTACGGGTCGGTGGAGGTCAGCGTGGCGCTGGTGGGGGCGGCAGTGGAGGGCGTCACGTTGTACGTCTTCACCGTGCCGTCCATCAGGACTGCCACGCTCTGCACACCCTCCCAATTGCCGTCCACTGGGGCACGGGTGCCGGCGGTGGCTGTCGCGACGGGATTCAGCCCCGTGGCGGTGAAGACGATGGGTGTGCCTTCCGCCCCTTCCGGCAGGAAGCCCGCTTCGTCCTGTGTGCAGGCGCCCAATAAGAGGGCGAGCGCTGCAAGTGCAAAAAATCTTATCCTCATAATATCTGTTATTTTATTACTCTGGTTCTTTTCGTTGCGGGCGTAACTTTTCCGCCCGACGGTTTACTGCTTCCTCAAGGTAGGCAATGCTCCTTTAAGTTCGTAACGCCACCTTGAGCCTGCGTTCTGCAAGGCGGTGTTCATGGCATCGACGGCTTTCTGCCAGGTAACGACAGAGCCGTCCACCTTCGTGGCTCCGGTGCTTTCCCTATTGTAGCCGATGCCTTGTTCATGATTGTTCTTCCAATAGCCGGCGGTCACGGTGGTGTAGTTATTTCCCAAAAAGCCGCCGATATGTACTTTGCCAGTGCTACTACCCGTACTGGTTACGTTGCCCGTGGCATAGCAGGCAAGGAGGCTGCTTCCTGCGTTCATTCCCACCAGACTGCCGCCAGCGATATTCTTTGCGGGGTTTATTTCTATGGTCACGTTGCCCGTGGCATAGCAAGCGGTCAGGGTGGCACTCGAATTCGTCTGACC
>ENA-OPNB01001901-OPNB01001901.1-human-gut-metagenome-genome-assembly--contig:-NODE-1901-length-13278-cov-2.129471_pt1 | contig 13278 bp, 10 predicted proteins | sample MGYA00241528_ERZ501754 | MGnify/ENA primary metagenome ERZ501754 (study PRJEB25962, sample SAMEA2042646) | human gut metagenome | biome: human gut; feature: human-associated habitat; material: faeces... | reverse complement strand
GCTGTCTTAGTTTTATCAGTTGTTACTTTCTTTAAATCTGATACATTAGTTATAAAACCCATGTCTATTACTGTGCTTGTACATTTGCTATGAGCGTTAATATAATAATTATCCTTTGCATCTGCAACTGTACCGGTTTTCACTCCACGATTCTTAATTCCAGTACTTTTTTCCATGCTCTTAAGAATAATCCTTGAAAGCTCTGCTGCCTCAACAGGCTTTGTCGTGTGAATATAACTCTCCGCACCGGAAACTGATGTATCTGCATTATATGAATTCATTCTAAGTGACACACATATATATACTTTTGACGAATTACATATCTTTACACGTTCTTCGTCTGTAACATCCCTATCTGATGTTCTTGTCATGACAACCTCAATCCCATCGGATTCAAGCTTTGACTTAATATCAAGAGCCATTTCAAGATTTATATCCTTTTCCTTCCTGCCTGATGACGACACTCCAGTATCCTTTCCACCTTTTGATGGATCAAGACAGACTACAGCCTTTGAAGACGCCCCTTTAGATTCAACATTCTTATTATCATTAAGATATCCACTTGTTCTGGTTTCGCTCTCGGTTTCTTTGCCAATAACGTTTCCCTCACTTACAGTATCCTTAAAAAAATCATTATACACCATTAAAGTGATAACCAGCAAGCAGACAAGCGTAGCCAGTCCGAATAATTTATCTATTCTAAATGTTTTACGATGTTTCATTATAGTACCCCATTAATATTTCTTGTACTATTGTCCATAAGGAAGGGGTAAATGTCAACAACTTTTAACCATTTCTTTTCTTAACTGACGCATTATTTTCTTTTCAAGCCTTGAAATATATGATTGTGAAATTCCTAACATATCAGCAACCTCTTTCTGTGTCTTTTCTTCTCCATCCTCTGAACTCAAACCAAATCTCAAATCAACTATTATTCTTTCACGCTCCGGAAGCTGGTTTATAGCCTTTTTAAGCATTTTGCACTCAACCTCTGTTTCAATATCCCTATATATAATATCCTCATCCGTTCCAATAATGTCTGACAACAGAAGTTCATTACCATCCCAGTCAACATTAAGCGGTTCATCAATTGACACTTCTGCTTTTATCTTACTGTTTCTTCTAAGATACATAAGAATTTCGTTTTCTATACACCTTGATGCATATGTTGCAAGCTTGATATTTTTATCCTTATCATATGAATTAATTGCTTTGATAAGCCCTATTGTTCCAATTGATATCAAATCCTCTACACCAACCCCTGTATTGTCAAATTTCTTCGCAATATAAACAACAAGCCTTAAATTATGTTCTATCAGGGTGTGCTTTGCTTCAGCATCAGAAGCTGTCCCCAGTGCTTCTATTGCGTTCTGTTCCTCACTTGCCCCAAGTGGTGCCGGCAATATATCTGTCCCACCTATATAATGTACGTCACCCTGCTTTAATAAACAAAAATTCTTTATAGAAGGCATTACCTTAAACTGAAAATGATCCGCCATCGCAACCTTTACTACCATATTTCTATCCATCCTTTTATTTTCTTCAAACTTCCGATTCTTCTACATAATCATGTCCTTCCCCAAAAGGGCATGATAATCCCCATTCTTATTAATCTGCCTAAGAGACATACCTATAGCCGCATGCTCCCTTTTCACAACATTTTCTCCCTCGTATATATGTATATAATCTGCTGTTATGATTTCCATCATCCCACCTGAATTTCCCACACTGTTATATGGAATCAGATGATATCCAAGCTTTTGTAAGTTATCTATGTCACTGAGAATATCGTTGAAATACGTTCTTTCAACCACTGTAACAGGTCTTTTCCCAACATAATCAATAAGGCTGTTGCCTGTATCAATTATTGCGTCCATTTCAAATTCCCGTTCTGCTACGCCAATCACAATGTGTCTTTTCAAACCATCTGTTATCCTGATAGTTTTAAGTGTCTTAAGCACAATGACAACAACTATAACCGTCACAGTAAGAAAGATTACAAGCTCACTGTCAGACAGAATTACATTTTCAATAAAATACCCTGCAAATGTGTACTTTAACCAATGCATTATCCCACCTGCAAAAAGTGCAATAAGAATCATTCCTGCACCTGCTTTCAACAGATTCCTCATATAAAGCTTTAATTGTTTTGATGTTTTCTGCTTAAAGTCTTTAGTACCGGAAAGCATTATCATAGCCATGATTAATGTTACCGGAACATATGTAATAAACTTTTCAAGCAGTGCAAATCTTAGTGGAATACACACACATATGACAGCCCATACAGCTCCTAAAGTGGCAGAAATAATCATTCTGGATATTCTGGCAGAAAATTTAAATATCCAGTCTGTTATAAGCAGCACGCACAGGTTTGCCACAAGGTTTATTCCAAACAGAACATCTGCATATATAACCGTTTCGTACATCACCTCCTTGTTTTGAATCCGTTTCTTTGTTACAAGTGGAATTATATACGACATATCATGCAAAATTTGTCAAAACAACAGAGTGGGCACAAAAAAACACCGCCAGCAAACTGACGGTGTTAAATATACTTATATTAAATTATTACTTCTTATTCTTCTGTAAAAATGTTGGAATTGTGATTCCTCTGTCCTTAACCTGTGGTGTAACAGGTGATGGCTGCTTAAGTCCTGGAAGCGGAGCATCATTTGATACCGAAGATGTTCTTGCTGCTGGCTGTGAATATGTATACTGTGGCTTAACATTAACAGTTGGTCTTGTTGCCTGTGCCATACCTGCAAATCCTGCCATAGCCTTATTAACGTTACCGTCCTCAAGACCTGTTGCAATAACAGTAATTGTAGCCTGATCTGTAACGCTCTCATCATACATAGCACCAAAGATAATGTTGGCATTATCTCCTGCAAGTTCCTGAACGTAACTTGCAGCTTCATTAGCTTCGATAAGACTGATATCACCTGAGATATTGATGATAACATGAGATGCACCCTCAATAGTTGTCTCAAGAAGTGGGCTTGTAACAGCCTGCTTAACTGCTTCGATAGCCTTGTCATCGCCTGTAGCTGTACCGATACCGATATGTGCAACACCCTTGTCCACCATAACAGTCTTAACATCAGCAAAGTCAAGGTTAATTAATGCAGGTACATTAATTAAGTCTGTAATACCCTGTACTGCCTGCTGCAATACCTCGTCCGCCTTCTTCAATGCATCCGGCATCGTGGTACGTCTGTCCACGATCTCAAGAAGCTTGTCATTCGGTATCACAATTAAAGTATCAACGCTCTCTTTCAAGCGGTCGATACCGGAAAGCGCATTGACCATACGCTGTTTTGCCTCGAACTTAAACGGCTTTGTCACAACTCCGACCGTCAGAATCCCCTGCTCTTTTGCGATCTTCGCTACAACCGGCGCTGCGCCTGTACCGGTACCGCCGCCCATACCACAGGTAACGAATACCATGTCGGCGCCCTTCACTGCCGAGGAGAGCTCTTCCATACTCTCTTCCGCTGCCTTCTCGCCGATCTCCGGCTGTGCTCCGGCTCCAAGTCCCTTCGTCAGCTTCTCGCCAATCTGGATTAAGGTCGGTGCCTTGCAAAGTGTAAGTGCCTGCTTATCCGTGTTGATCCCGATAAACTCCACTCCACCGATATTTTCATCAATCATTCTATTTACAGCATTGTTACCAGCTCCTCCAACTCCGATGACTATAATCTTCGCACTGGTATCTGCTTCTGTCGTCATAATCTCTAGCAAGGTAGTTCCTCCTTCATTCTCTCCCATAATTCATGTCCTGTGGTAAACGGATGTAAACACACCATCTATCAGAGAATCATCCGGTGCTCCTCTTCCTACACCGTCTGTTCTGTATATCGTCTTTCAATGCAGTGCAGAATCCATACTGCCCGCTTATAAACTCATATACAATATAATATATTCTTTCTTTCAATTTATCAACTAATTTTTTCACTTTTTTGAACAAATTAAGGATTTTCTAATCTCTGTCAAACACAATATCTGTGGTGTCCGGTGTCCATGTGTCCAGATGAAGTGTTCCGTACATTCCCGCAAGCTGCGGAAGGATCGCCGACAGACGCACAATCTTCTGCGACAGATAGTCGTCCGAACCGATCGAAACCTGTATGCCATAGTAGGTCAGCGTCGGTTTTAAGCTGCTGTCGTAGTGAATCTCCTGCGGCAGAAGGTCGTATTTTTTCAAAATCTGCGTCAGGCTCAGAAGGTTGTTTAGCACATCCGGCTGATCCAGCGGCAGTTTCTCGTAGAGCACGACCTCATCGCATGTCACTCCGGTGATCTTTGGCACATCCTCAATCTCGTCCGAAGAAGTCTCCACGACGAATCCATCCTTGTCAAAATAGGCGTACTGCCCGATGGCGTCAATGTAAAAGCAGCCCAGAATTCCTTTTTCGTATACCAGGACATGCACCGTGTGCGGATCATCCAGCGTCACTTCCATCGTGTCGACAAAAGGCACCTTGCCGGTATCCCTGATGCGGTATTTCAGAAGAACATACAGAGAATTCCACGAATACTCATCATTTAACACCAGCTGCTCGATCTGTTCGGAAGAATAGAGTTCATTTCCCTCCACCACGACATTCTCCACCGTAAATACTTTCCAGACAATCAGAAATGCAATCGCTAGAAGCATCAGAAGGATCAGTGCAGCCGTCAGTCCGATTTTCCGTCTTCTTTTCTTTTTTCTCTGTTCTCTAATCATACTTTAGGTAACCTCAAACTTTATTCCCCTTGACACAGACAGCGCAAGCCCCATTTCCGAGAGCAGAAACAGAATGGAAGTTCCACCGTAACTGACAAACGGAAGGGAAATTCCGGTGTTCGGAATGGTGTTGGTCACAACGGCAATATTTAAAACCACCTGGATGGAAATATGCGCCATAATGCCGACCACAAGCAGCGCCCCGTAGAGATCCGCCGCATTGTTCGCAATCACCATAAATCTCCAGATAATCAGCAGGTATAAAAGGATCAGGCAGATCGCGCCGAAAAGTCCCAGCTCCTCACAGATGACGGAGAAGATCATATCGTTCTGCGCCTCCGGGATAAAACCGAGCTTCTGCATGCTCTCCCCGAGTCCCTTGCCGAACAGCCCGCCGGAACCGATCGCATAGAGTCCCTGCAGCGTCTGATAACCTTTTTCATACTCTTCCGGGTGCAGCCAGATCTGGATACGCTCGGCGCGGTAGGATGCAAGCGCGATAAAAATGACGCCGACTGCGAGTACCACGCCTCCCACAATCAGGAAATGCGAATATTTCGGGCTCGCCACAAACAGCATGCACACCGCGATGCCAAGGATAATAATCGCTGTACTTAAGTTATTGTATGCGACCACCCCGACGACGGGAAGCACGATCGCCATGACCTTGACCAGCGTCTTAAAATCCCCCACCTGCTTCGACGTCTTATAGATGATCGTCGCCAGGAAAATGATGACCGCAAGCTTCGCAAACTCGGATGGCTGGAACGAAAGCGGTCCGATGTAGATCCAACGCGCCTGTCCTTTGGCTTCCGTACCGATAAAGATAACCGCCGTACACAGTCCGAACGCCATCAGATACGCCAGACCGCTCACTCTCATCCAGAACCGGTACGGGATTCTCGAGACGATGATCATCGCTATGATTCCAAGACTTGTCGCAAACAGCTGCCTTTTCAGATAATACGCCGTATCCCCGAAACGCGTGGAACCATAGTAAGAGCTCGTGCTGTAGAGCATCACCAGACCGAAACAAAGCAGAAAGATAATCAAAAACAGCAGGCTGTAATCAAAATATCGAATTGGTTTTTGTTTTTTTTCTTTTTCCTGCCTTCGCGCCATTCTCCACTCCTAGTCTTCTTTTAAGGCACGCACATATTCCTTGAAAATGCGTCCGCGCTCCTCATAGTTTTTAAACATTCCCCAGCTTGCACATGCAGGGGATAAGAGTACCGCATCACCGGATACCGCGTTCCGGTAGCAGGTGTCGATCGCCTCCTCAAACGTATCACAGAGCACAATATTCTCAAATCCATGTGCCCGCGCACAGGCTGCAATCTTCTCCCGCGTCTGTCCAATCAGCACGAGCAGCTTGACTTTTCCGCCAAAGCTTTCAATCCACTCGTCATACTCCGACTGCTTATCATAGCCGCCGCCAATCAGAAGGGTCGGACGGTTCATGGCACAAATGCCCTTGATCGCGGCATCCGGGTTGGTGCCCTTAGAGTCGTTATAAAACTTCACGCCGCGCTTCTCCGTCACATACTCGATGCGGTGCTCGACTGCCTGAAAACGCTTCAGCACTTCGACAATCTTATCCATCGGAACACCGAGGCTTAACGCTATGCCGGTCGCAGCCATCACATTCTCGTAATTGTGCGTTCCCAAAATATTGAGTTCATTCACGTTGATGACCTTCGTGGTGTTCTCTCCGTCTGCATAGTAAATATCCTCGCCGTCCAGATACAGTCCGCGGTCTAACTTCTGTCTGCTGGAAAAATACAGCACGTTCGTGTGAAGCGTCTCACCGAATGCGCGCAGGACTTCATCCTCGTAATTGAGCACGCAGACCTCGTCTTCCGTCTGATTCTCCGCGATCCGCTCCTTCGTCTTAATATAGCACTCCATCGTGTGATGACGGTTCAGATGATCCGGCGTGATATTTAAAATAGCGGAAACTGCCGGGTGAAATGTGTGAATGGTCTCCAGCTGAAAGCTGCTGATCTCCGCCACCGTCACTGTCTCGTCCGTGGTGTCCGCAGCCACGGAGGTATATGGAATTCCGATATTGCCGACCACTTTCACATCCCGGTAATAGTTTGCCATGATCTCGCCGCAGAGCGCCGTGGTCGTCGTCTTGCCGTTGGTCCCGGTGATCGCCACGATCCGTCCCTTCGCAAAATGGCAGGCAAGCTCGATCTCGCCCCAGATCGGAATCCCGTCTTTTTTCAGATCCTCAACCATCGGAAGATCCGTCGGCACTCCCGGGCTTAACACGACAAGATCCAGTCCGCTTCTATCTTCCGCTGTCAGTTCTCCGAGGATGATCTTCACATCCGCAAAGACCGGGTGCTTCTCACGAAGCGCCGTAAGATCCAGCTCCTTATTTCCGTCAAACAATACCACATTCACATTCTTCTTTTTCAGAAGTTCCGTCGCGGCAACACCGCTGATTCCGGAACCAACCACAAGCACTGTCTTACCTGTCAGATCCATGTTCTTCCTCCTATAATCCTAACAGGGCGATCATGCATAAGATCGCCGTTGTAATCGAAAATACTGCAACCACTCTCGTCTCGGACCATCCGCCCAGCTCAAAATGATGATGGATCGGCGCCATACGGAAAATCCGCTTTCCGCCGGTCTTTTTAAAGTAGGTCACCTGGATGATAACGGAGAGTACCTCGACCAGATAGATCAGTCCGACAATCACGATAAACAAAGGCATCTGCATCATATAGGCTGCCGAGACCACAAATCCGCCGAGCGCCAGTGATCCGGTATCTCCCATGAAAACACTTGCCGGATAGACATTAAACAGCAAAAATCCAAGCAGCGCACCCACAACCGCACAGGTGATCGGCGCAATGCCTGCATTCGTTCCGATCGCCACCACGGAGAAGAACGTTGCCACCATGATGGTGACGCTCGACGCGAGGCCGTCCAGACCATCGGTAAAGTTCGTACCGTTGACGGTTCCGATGACCGCCAGATACAGTACCGGGAACGCTCCCCAGCCGAGGTCTAAATATTTTCCTCCGGAGAACGGAATCAGCATGGTGAGCGGGACATCCGAGTAGCATCCCATATAAACTGCGAACACGGTCGTCACCACAATCTGACAGAGCATTTTCTGCCATGCAAGCAGTCCGTCCGATCTGCGCAGCACAACCTTCAGATAATCATCCAGAAAGCCGATCACACCAAATCCGACGGTCATAAACAGAATCGGAACAATCTTTGGATAATCTTTTACATAAAACACCGATGTGATGATAATACTTGCCAATATCATAAGTCCGCCCATCGTAGGCGTTCCGTTTTTCTTCAGATGGGATTCCAGTTCCTTCCGCTCCGTCTGTCCGACTTTGAGTCTTCGCAGGAAAGGAATTACAATCGGTCCCAACAATGCACTGATTGCAAAAGATACGATTACCGGGATTACAATTTCATACGTCATAATAAACACCTCATGTATTTTATCTTTGCCGAAAGCAACATGTGCTTTTTAACCCAACTAGTATACGTTATTTTTCATGATTTATCAAGGTAAGGCAATATGTTTTCCATAATTTCTTTTACGACCGGCGCCGCAATCAGACCTCCGTAATACGTGCCCTTCGGGTTATTGATAATCGCAATCACAAGCACTTTGGGATCGTCCGCAGGAGCAAATCCGAGGAACGAGGAAATATAGCGGTGCTCGCTTCTCGGCAGCGTCTGGGAAGTCGCGGTCTTGCCGCCGATCGCATACCCCTCGATCTTCGCATTCTTTCCGCCTCCCTCCGACACCACTTTTTCCAGCAGATACTGCATGGTCTCCGAGGTCTCCCCGCTGCAGATCTCCTCTCTCTTATCATAAGAAAATGTCTCGACCAACGTTCCGTCCGTCTCACGGACCTCCACTCCGAAGTGCGGTGTGATGCGCGTTCCCCCATTTATAATAGAAGAAACGGTCGTCACGAGCTGGATCGGTGTGATCTGGAACGACTGTCCGAACGAGATCGTCGCAAGTTCCACCGGGCCGACGTTTTCCTGCCCCATATTTTCCGCCGTATAGATCAGGCTGCTGGTATCCGCCTCTCCCGGCAGATCGATTCCCGTCTTCTGTGTCAGACCGAACTGTTTGAAATATTTGTAATAGTTTTCCACGCCCAGCCGCTCGCCCAGTTCAATGAAGACGGGATTGCAGCTGTTCATAATGCCTGTCTCGAACGTCTCTGCCCCGTGTCCGCTTGTCTTCGCGCACCGGATTCTGCGATCCTCCACCAGCTTATAGCCGGGACAGTAGAACTGATCTGTCAGCGACACCACGCCCTCCTCGAGCGCTGCCGCCGCCGTGATAATCTTAAATGTGGAACCCGGCTCATAGGTGTCGCTGATACACGGGTTTCTCCACATGCGGTTCAGCAGTTCCTGCTTTTTGTCCGCAGACTCCGTCCCATCCGCTCCCATCTCCTCAATTAAGGTAAACGGTTCGTTCAGATTGAATTCCGGATAATTTACCATCGCCATGATCTCCCCGTTCTGCGGGTTCATGACAATCACGGACACCTCATCCGCCTGCTTTTTTATGTATGCCTTTTCCGCCGCCTGCTCACAGTATTGCTGGATATTGCTGTCCATGGAAATATATAAATCATAGCCGTTCACCGGCTCAAGCCGCGTCTCTCCCGCATTTTCAATCTCAATCCCGCGCGCATCCGTGAGGGTGAGGATCTTGCCGCTCGTTCCCTGCAAATAGGAATCGTATTTGACTTCAAGCCCCAGAATTCCCTGGTTATCCGCACCCGTAAAGCCGAGCACCGTGGACGCCATGGTATCCAAAGGGTAATACCGCTTGTAATCCTCGTCGACCTTGATTCCGGAAAGGCCGTAGGCACGGATGCGGTCTCCGGTCTCCTTGTCAACATTCGTCTTGACCCGCTCAATGGAGCTGACCTTCTCCACCCGCTTTCTCACTTCCTCCTCCGTGAGCCCCAGTTCTTTTTGCAGTGCCGCAATCACCTTCTCCGGCTCATCGATCTGACTGTGAATCACGGAAATGGTACAGACCGATTTGTTCGTCGCAAGGATTTTTCCCGTGGCATCGATGATTCTTCCCCGCGCTGCCTTGATATCACGCTCTCTCTCATGAAGATCCTCCGCCTTCTGCCCGTAGTATTCCGAGCAGAAGACCATCAGATAGACGAGCCGTCCGCCCAGAAACATCAGCACGAAAAACACGGCGAGGAACATCAGCCATATTTTTCTGCGGTTGAATGTCTTGCTCCGGTAAAATGCATGTTCCTGTGACATATAGAAAAAACCTCACGAAAGTTCTCCATGAAATTTTATTCATCCTTTCGTGAGGTTATGTCTGTTATTGCTGTCCGTTATCCTGTGGGGTGTCTCCACTATCCTGTGGGATATCTCCGTTATCCTGCGGCGTGTCTCCGCTATCCTGCGGCGTGTCTGTGCCTTCCGCCTCCTCTTCATTTCCCGGCAGGGTATCCGTTGTGTCCGGCACATCCAGTCCTTCTTCCACCGGAGTCTCCTCGTTTACAACGTCCGTCATCGCTGTCGCTCCGGTATCCGTTCCCGTAATGTCCCACCCTGCATGAATTCCGGTGGTCTGCTCATCGCGGTAGATGTTCATGTAAGGAAGCACTTCCTCTAAGATCTCACGCACAATATTCTGTGCAAAAGAGCTGTGGTACTGCTCCACCGCATTCGGCTCGTCGACCACGCAGTAAATCACAAGCTGCGGATCGTCGACCGGTGCAAATCCAATAAACGATACCAGATAGTTGACGCCGTCACGTCCCGCTTTCTGTGCCGTTCCCGTCTTGCCGCCCATTGAGTAGCCGTCCACTTTCGCTGTCGCTCCGGTACCTGAGGTAACGGTGGAATACATATACTGCCGCAGCGTCTCGGACGTACTCTCCGAGATGGTTTCCCGAAGAAGTGTCGGCTGGATCTCCTGCACAACGTTGCCGTTCTCATCCGTAATCCGTTTTACCACATGCGGCTGATAGAACTTTCCGCCGTTTACAATCGAGCAGAAGCCTGTGGCAAGCTGGATCATCGTCGTGTTGAAGTTCTGACCGAATGCGTTTGTCGCAAGATCCACCACCGTCATGTTGTCGCCGGTATAGATCAGAGAATCGGTTCTCGTCTCTCCCGGCAGATCAATGTTGGTTTTCTGACCAAATCCGAAAATCTGCTGGTAGTTTTCAAAGTTATCTCTTCCTATTTTATAGGACATCTGCATCAGCGCATCGTTGCAGGAATTCATCAGCGTCTGCTCCAATGTCTCCATTCCGTGTCCGTCTCTCTTGACACAGTGAATGTCATGACCGGAGATCGTCTCATACCCGTCGCAGTAATAGGTGTCTGCCGTGGTCACCGTCCCGGTCTCAAGTCCTGTCGACACGGTAAAAGGCTTCGCCGTCGATCCCGGTTCATAGGTATACGACACGCAGAAGTTCTGCCACAGCTGGTTTAGTGCATCCATCTTTGCGTCATCATCCATGGCAGCGAGTTCTTCCTCGGTGTAATACGCGGAGAGATCTCTCGGGTTGCTCAGATCAAAATTCGGATAATTCGCCATGGCGAGCACATCCCCGTTATTCGGATCCATAATCAGGACTCCGATATGGGAAGCTCCCGCATCCCCTTCGCGGTAGGCGCCTGTGTACGCCTCGTTGAATTCCCGGATCTTGTCCTCCACCACGGACTGGATATTCGCATCAATCGTTGTCACGATGTTGTTGCCGTTTGTCGCCTGCTTGATCGTTTTCTCAAAATTATTATCCGTATTCAGATAGCCGAACTCACGCCCGTTGATGCCGTTTAACGTGCTGTTGTAATAATTCTCCAGACCGTTCACTCCGACATTTCCGGATGCCGTAAATCCGATCACCGCGCTGGCGAGCGATCCGTACGGATACTCTCTCTGATATTCCTTCTCAAACCATACGCCCTTGATGTCGGGGTTCACCTTTCTGCCCTTTTCATCCGTCGCATCCTGCAGTTCCACGAACGGCTGCATCTCGTCGTACGATATTTTCTTCTTCAGCACAATATAACGGTTCTGCGGATCATTCCGGACATATCCGTAAAGCTCATCGCTGCTCAAGTCCGGAAAACACTGCACAAGCGCCTGAATCGTCGGCGCAACGTAATCCTCATCGCTCGTTAAAACAGAACAATCCAGTATCACATTGTACACTGCAATACTGGTTGCCATCACTGTCCCCTTTGCATCGACAATATCGCCTCTCTGGTAAGGAATCACTTTGCTGTCGTATTCCTGCTGGGACAACACAATTTTCTCATATTTTTCACCGCTGGTATATTCAATATACATCAGGCGCCCGATCAGACCGATCAGCATGCCTGCCACAATGGTAAACATGACAATCAGCTTTTTTTGCATGCGCCTGGGAAATTTCAACAGCGGTCTTCTTTTTTTCTTTGCCATGCGCCTCTCCTGTCATCCTACTCACGCGGAATCTCACTGTACTGGTTCATGTAATCGTCATCGTTCACTGTATAGTACACAATCTGCGATTCCTTCGCATAGGACATTCCATATTCTGTCATCGCCGTATTCCGGATGCTGTCAAGATCCACGCTCGTATTGATCCGCTTGTATGCCTCGTCGTTGTCAGCTTTCAGATCTGCGATCTGGCTCTCAAGGCTCGATATCTGATTCATGCGCGCCGTCATCTCCGACTGGATGTGGATGTATGCACCGGTAAAGATGCCGAACACCATCACAGCCATCGTGAGAAATGCCACATAGCTCTTGCTCATGCGCAGAGCACGCTCCTGATTTCTTCTGGCCGCACGCTTTCTGTTTCTTAATTCAATCTCGCGTTCCCGCTCCCGTCTCTCGCGCTCCCGTCTCTCTCTTGTGACATGCTCCGGGCGGCTCTCTCTGATCCTGCGATCCGGTCTCGTCACTGCAGGCGCTGCTTCCATCCTGCGGACAGTATTCCCGTCAATATAATATTTTCTCTCTGCCGCTTCATTTCTCATAACTGCCACTTCCCTCACTACACTCTAAGCTCTTTCAAATACGCGGAGCTTTGCACTCTTCGATCTCGAGTTCTCTGCAAGCTCTCTCTCCCCCGGCAATACTGGCTTCCTTGTAATCACTCTTCCCTTGGACTTTTTCCCGCATACACATACCGGGAAATCACTCGGGCAGGTACATGGATTCTCGTTGCGCTTAAAATTCGTCTTGACGATCCGGTCCTCTAATGAGTGAAAGGTAATAATACAGATCCTTCCTCCCGGATTAAGCAGATCGATCATCGTATCCAGATTGTCCTGCAACACTTCCAGTTCGTGATTCAATTCAATTCTGATTGCCTGAAACGTACGCTTTGCCGGATTTCCTCCGGTCTTCTGCACTTTCATCGGGATGGACTCCCGAATAATTTCCGACAGTTCTCCCGCCGTCGTAATCGGCTTCTTCTGTCTCTCGTTCACTATATGTTTTGCAATATTTTTTGCAAATTTATCTTCACCGTAATCACGAATGATACGGTACAGTTCTCTTT
>ENA-OPNB01001895-OPNB01001895.1-human-gut-metagenome-genome-assembly--contig:-NODE-1895-length-13300-cov-2.189052_pt1 | contig 13300 bp, 9 predicted proteins | sample MGYA00241528_ERZ501754 | MGnify/ENA primary metagenome ERZ501754 (study PRJEB25962, sample SAMEA2042646) | human gut metagenome | biome: human gut; feature: human-associated habitat; material: faeces... | reverse complement strand
TTCCCATAGTTGCCTCCTTATACCATCATCGAAATCAGACCATTTTCATCCAGGTTCTGATTACGTTCAAGTTCTCCACTGATTTTTCCATCTTTCATAATAATGATACGATCACTCATACCAATCAGCTCCATCAACTCTTCTGAGATCATGATGATGGATTTACCGTTCTTTCTCATCTGGTTCATCAACTGATAGATGTCCTGTTTTACCTTAATATCGATTCCTCGGGTAGGACTGTCCAGAACAACGATATCAGAATCTTTTCCGATCCATCTTGCAAGAACAACTTTCTGTTTGTTACCACCGGACAGATTTGAAACGAACTGGTTTACATCATTCATCTTTACAGACATCTGTTTTGCATATTTATCGGCAAACTCTCTACGTTTCTTATCGCTTAATATATGTGCTTTATTAGCAAGTTCATCTAATGATGGTAAGCAGATATTGTCACCGATACTCTGATTCAGCACAACCGACTCATTGTCACGGTCTTTGGATGTATAAGCAATGCTGTGCTTAATTGCTGTAGGAATATCGTTGATGTGTGTTCCGTCAGCCAGAACAACTTCACCTTCTCTGTCATAAGATGCACCGAAGATTGCTTTACCGATCTCATGCATACCTGATTCTGACAGACCACCGAATCCAAGGATCTCTCCTTTGTGTAAATCAAAGCTGATATCTTCGATCAGTCCTGGAACTGTAACATTCTTTACGGATAATACAACTTCATCTGATACTTTTTCACCATAGTCTGAACGATAGTAATCACCTGTTACCTCACGTCCAACCATCAGCTTCTTCAGATCATCTTCGTTCACATCTGCACTCTTAACCGTATCGATATATACACCATCCCGGAGGATTGTGATTGTATCGGATTTGTCGAGAATTTCCGGAAGGTCATGGGAAATAAAGATAACCGTATTTCCATTGTCACGAACACGATTCATCTGTTTATACAGTTCTTCACGTCCTTCCTGCGAAAGAGCAGTTGTCGTCTCATCGACAACGACGATCTTAGGATTAAAATATGTAGCTTTTACGATCTCAACCAGTTTACGGTCTTCGAAATTATAATCATCAATCATATCTCCTGCTTTGATCTTATCAAATCCATAGGATTGTAAAAGCTCATTTGCTTTTTTGTTCATTGCTGCGGTATTCTTGATCCCCAGATGAACGAACTGATCTTCATGTCCAAGGAAGATATTCTCTGCTACCGTCAGTCCGGAAAGAGTTCCAAGTTCCTGTACGATGATAGAAATACCTTCTTCATTTGCTTCTACCTGGTTCTTCGGATGAACTTCTTTTCCATCCAGAATGAACTGTCCACTTTCCAGTGTATAGATTCCTGTCAACATATTTGTCATTGTTGATTTACCGGATCCATTTTCACCGATCAGTGCGTGAACCTCACCTTTATTGATATTAAATGACACATCTTTCAACGCCTTCGTGATACCGAAGTTTTTAGAAACATGTTTTACCTGTAATCTCACTTCACTCATTGCTGTCTTCCTCCTTCTATTACTTGACAATCTCGCCTTTTGTAACCTTTGTTGTCAGAGTAACGATAATCAGCAGTGCAAATCCTGTAATAACGTCCTGGATCGCTGTAGGAGCACCAAGTGCGATGAAACCGAAGAAAATAATATTGATTACGAATTCACCGATGATAATAGCCTGCAGCGGCATACCATATTTCTTAAATGCCAGACCGAAGAAACATCCCATAGTCGGTACGAAGTTTCGGCTCATAGATGCCATACCGGTAACCGCTACCATTGAAGAACCATAACTGATTGTCAGAATTGCCATTACTCCAAGGAATGCACCACTTAAGATGAATGCAAGTACCTTGTATTTATTAACATTAATACCCATGTTCTTGGCAACGAACTCATCACTACCAATTGCATAAGTATAAGTTCCGATTTTAGTGTAGTTTAAGAATATGTAAGCAACAACGCATGCTACCAATGCAAGGATAATATCCCAAGGCATACGTCCGAATGCTCTTAAGTGTGCCGGAAGTGTCTGTTCCACACCACCTGCCATGTAGTTTGCTAACGACTCATAGATGAGCGCCAGACCTGTTGTAACGATCATAGATGGAATTCTTAATTTTACATAGAAGATTCCGTTTAATAAACCAACGATAGTGCCTGTAAGAATACCTCCGACGATCAGTCCGAAATATCCTAAATTAAATTTTGTTGCCAATACGCAACCAACGATTGCGGAAAGCATGATATTTGCACCAATAGAGAAATCGAACATTCCCATTACCATTACGAAATAGAAACCAACCGCACCTACAGTGGCAATCAGACTGGCCTGAAAGTAATTGAGCATATTGGAAAATGAGCCGAAGTTATGTGGTGTCAATATTTTAAAGATTACCCAGGAAACAATTACAAGACCGATCAGGATTACATATCCCATTGTCTTTCCTGAGAGTTTTTTAGTAGTGCCCATATTATCTACCTCTTCTTATTATCTTTTTAAAAGGGAAGGTGGCATCGCCTTTCTTGCGACGTCACCCCCCAAATCATTTTCTGTTATCTTGCGTCCGGTTTATTTACCAGCACGGCTTTCTGCATCAGCGATAGATACGCTTGCTGCAGTTGCTTTCAGCTCTTTCAGACTTTCTTTAGACATAGCTACTAATTCATCGTCTGTGTATGGAAGCTGATCTACGAAATATTTCTCATATGCTGCATAGTCATCTGCTGATGATACATACAGGTATGGGAATGGAACATCTTCGAATTTACCAGCGAAGTCTTTGTAGTTACCTTTGACTGCATTGTAAACCATCATGAATGCGATCAATGGGTCACAGAAGTGTCCACCGGATTCACCGGCCATTGATCCATTCTGAAGTCTTTCTCCAAGGTCTGGAAGGAAGTCTGTAGAAACGATATCGATGTCCTGAGTCTTTCCTGCTCGTTCAACTGCTGCGATTGCTCCCTGAAGTGGATCTCCACCACCACCAGCTGGGATCAGTGCATCAAGATCTGGATCTGCTGCCATTAAAGCTTCAGCGGCTTTTGATCCACCTTCTGAAGTTGTACCAGCGTACTGTGGCTCAGAAATTTTTGCTTTGTCGTCTGGGTTTTCTTTGTTCCATTTTTCAACTCCGGCTTTGTAACCTTTCCATCTTCCGAGCCATGTAGCATCTCCCTGCTCCCAGCCGATAAGACCGATGTTACGATCGCCTTTATCAAGAAGGATCTTAACAAGTTCTGCACCGTTTGCAGGTTCATCTTCATGAACTGCTCCGATGTAGTAAGCGGAATCTTTTGCTGCTTTGTAGATATCTGCACTGTCTTCTTTGCTGATTACACGGAAGAACTGTGCAAGATATACTTTATTATCATTACATGTCTTGATTGCTGATGTCATCTCTGTATCAGATGAGTTACAGATGATGATTCCCTGGCATCCTGCTGCTGCTAACTGCTCTACAGAAGCTGTAACTTTCTCAGATACATGTCCCTGGTCAACATACTGTACTTCTACATCCAGTGCTTTAGCTGCTGCATCCAGCATCTTCTTACACTGTGATCCAAGAACGTCTGTTGAAGACCAGATAGAAACTCCGATTTTAACCTTTCCTGATTTGCTGCTCTTGTTACCTGAGCCACCATTGCCGCTTCCACATGCAGCAAGTCCAACTACCATTGTTGCTGCCAGAAGAGCTGCTGTTACTTTTTTGAGAACTCTCTTCATAATGTCTCCTCCGTTTTCTATTTATTTGATGATTCAATTATATACTTAACCTGTCCGGTTTCGCAATAAAATACAACCATTTTTTCCCACAAAGTTGTATCGTTGCAAGTTGTTTTCCATTGCTTTTATGTGTGTTTTTCTATCTTTTTGTGCGTTTTGACAGTCTTAGCCGCTATAATTGTGAACAAAAAATGAATTTTTTGTGCACTTTTTGGCTTTTTCTTCATATTTTCTTTAGAAAGCAATACAACTTTCATTTTTCCATTTACTTGTATTGTTTTTGACAAATATGTCGAATTAGATTGTATTTTATTTTTCGTTCGCTCTAAATCCTTTTCGAACTAAATCCTTTTTATATATGTAGATACTTCTCTTCCTTTGTATTTTTATCCGTACATCCATATCAAAAACTTATAATCTTAATGCATAATTGCTATTTTACGTATTGTTCTTATTATGATATCCTACATTTGGTTAAATAATTAACACAAAGTTTTTATGAAAGAGGTAAGAATATGGAAGACACAAAAACATGTCTTGAGAAGCAGCCGTTATCTCAGGAAATGCTTGAAAAGATGAATGCTTACTGGCGTGCTGCCAACTATCTGTCAGCCGGTCAGTTATATCTTCTTGACAATCCGCTCTTAAAAGAGCCACTTACAATGGATCAGATCAAGAAAAAAATCGTTGGTCACTGGGGAACTGTCCCAGGACAGAACTTTATCTATGTACACTGCAACCGTGAAATCAAACGTTATGATCTGGATATGATCTTATTATCAGGTCCTGGACATGGCGGAAACTTCTTAATTGCCAATACATATCTGGAAGGTTCTTACAGCGAAGTATATCCGAACATCAGCCAGGATGAAGAAGGTATGAAGAAGATGTTCAAGCAGTTCTCATTCCCATGTGGAGTTCCGAGTCACTGTGCACCAGAGACACCAGGATCTATCAACGAAGGTGGAGAGCTTGGATACTCTATCGCTCATGCATTCGGTGCTGTATTCGACAACCCGGATCTGATCGCAACTGTTGTTGTTGGTGACGGTGAAGCTGAGACTGGACCGTTAGCTACTTCATGGCAGTCTAACAAGTTCCTGAACCCAGTTACAGACGGTGCTGTACTTCCAATTCTTCATTTAAATGGATATAAGATCAGTAACCCTACTATCTTCTCTCGTATTTCCCACGAGGAAGTTGAGAACTTCTTCAAAGGATGTGGATGGAAACCTTACTTCGTAGAAGGCGATGATCCGATGACAATGCACAAGAAGATGGCAGAAACAATGGATACTGTTATCGAAGAGATCAAAGCAATCCAGAAAAATGCACGTGAGAACAATGATCCAGAACGTCCGGTATGGCCAATGATCGTTCTGCGTACACCAAAGGGATGGACTGGACCAAAGGTTGTAGATGGACAGCAGATTGAAGGATCTTTCCGTGCACATCAGGTACCACTTACAATGGAAAGTCCAGAACATCTGGAACTCTTAAAAGAGTGGCTGGAAAGCTATCATCCGGAAGAACTCTTCGATGAAAACGGACACCTGATCCCAGAACTTGCGGAACTTGCACCTAAGGGAGATGCCCGTCTCGGAGCTAACCCACATGCAAATGGTGGATTATTATTAAAAGACTTAAGACTTCCTGATTTCCGTTCTTATGGAATCGAAGTTGAACCAGGTAAGACAAAGGCTCAGGATATGATCGAACTTGGCGGATATATCCGTGACATCTTCGAATTAAACGAAGAGAACAAGAACTTCCGTATCTTCGGACCTGACGAAAGTATGTCTAACCGTTTATACAAAGTATTTGAAACACAGAACCGTGACTGGAATGCCGGACTTCTTGACACAGACGATTGTCTTGCAAGAAACGGACGTATCATGGATGGTATGTTAAGTGAGCATATGTGTGAAGGATGGCTGGAAGGTTATCTGTTAACAGGACGTCACGGATTCTTCGCAAGTTACGAAGCATTCATCCGTATCGTTGACTCTATGGCAGCTCAGCATGCAAAATGGTTAAAAGTATGTAACCAGCTTTCATGGAGACAGCCAATTGCTTCTCTTAACTTCATCCTGACATCAAATGTATGGCAGCAGGATCACAACGGATTTACACATCAGGACCCAGGATTTCTGGATCACATCGCTAATAAAAAAGCAGATGTTGTCCGCATGTATCTCCCACCGGATGCTAACTGCTTACTCTCTTGCTTCGATCACTGTATCAAGAGCAAGAACTATGTCAACGCTATCGTAGCTTCAAAACACCCAAGCTGCCAGTGGTTATCTATGGAACAGGCTGTTAAGCACTGTACACAGGGTATCGGTATCTGGGATTGGGCAAGTAACGACTGTGGTGAAGAACCAGATGTTGTTATGGCTTGCTGCGGTGACACACCAACTCTTGAAACAATGGCTGCTGTTACAATTCTTCGTGATGAAATGCCAGAACTCAAGATTCGTGTTGTTAACGTTGTTGACCTGTTCAAGATGGAATCAGATCACAAACATCCACACGGATTAAGTGATGCAGAATATGATGCAATCTTTACAAAAGATAAACCGATCATCTTCGCATTCCACGGATATCCGACACTGATCCATGAACTTACATACGAACGTAACAACCACAATATTTCCGTTCATGGATATCAGGAAGAAGGAACGATCACTACACCATTCGATATGCGTGTACAGAACCAGATCGACCGTTTCAACCTGGTAAAAGATGCTATCATGCACTTGCCACAGCTTGGCAACAAGGGATCATTCCTGATCCAGAAGATGAACGACAAGCTGGTTGAGCACAAACAGTACATTGCCGAATACGGACAGGATCTTGAAGAGATCCGTAACTGGGAGTGGCATAAATAAAAAAGTCCTCTATTGATTAGTTTGTTTTAATATAATAAAAGCCCGGAAGCTTACACTATTTTACTCCAATTCGATACCTTTATCTTTTATCTGATCATTATTGATCATCCGAATTTATGTAAGCTTCCGGGTTTTTACATTTCTTTTTCTTTCAGGAATTTCTGAAATTCTTTTGCCGCGATACTTTGCGGATATTCCATGTCGTAGATCAGTATGATATTACGTTCCGGCAGCTTTTCTTTCACTTTGATCTCAAATACCTGTCCGGACTTAAGTTCCGAATCTGCAAATTCCGCCGGGATGAAACCAAGTCCCAGATTATGCCTTACCGCCGGAAGTATCATATCCGTCGTTGCAAGCTCCATATCCGGTGTAAATGTCAGACTGTTCTTTTCAAAATATTCATTTAGAAAACGTCTGGTAATCGTCTCTGCAGTCAGACTGATCCACGGATAGGACACCAGTTCCTTAAGTGAGACCTCTTTCCCATCATCCTTTAATTCTCCAAATCTGTTTCCACTGATCAGAATATCATGATATTTTCTCAGAATCTTCATCCGAAGAGGTTTTGCTACCTGAAGGTTCGCCGATACAAATGCAAGGTCTACTTTTCCTTCTTTTACTGCATTCACCGACTCTGTCGTACTGTTATTCAGAATCTTAAACCTCACATTCGGATACAGGCTGTTGAATTCTTCCATTGCCTGAAAAAGATAACAGTGAAGTGCCGTCTCCGTAGCGCTGATATAGATCGTTCCGTTCTCCAGCGAGATCAGATTACTCAGATCATTCTCTCCTTTGAAAAACTGGGCACATCCTGCCGCTACATATCCATAAAATGTCCGGCCTTCCGGAGTTAGCTGCATTCCAGTCTTACTCCTCGTAAATAAGCGGCAGCCAAGTTCATTTTCCAGTTTGTGTATGGTACGCGTGACTGCCGGCTGGCTGGTCTTCAGTACCGTTGCCGCCTTGGTAAGATTTTCATATTTTGCTACATAATAAAATATTTTGTAATACAGGAGGAACCTTTATGCAGGCAGAAAATGCAAAACACGCAGCAGAAATGTTAAAGCGCTCCGGGGAGCTTGCCGGAACGGCAGCGGAAATACTGGCAGGTGGTGCCGCCGGGGAAGCGGTGCAGCAGCTGCTGGAGCAAGCTCAAAACCTTGCCAGCAGTGCACTGGAGCTGCTGGGGCAGTATACCGCGCAGAAAACGCCCCGCAAGCATTCGCTTTTGCGTAAGGCGGCGGGTGCGGCGATCCTGACAGGGACTGCGCTGTACCTTGTGCCGGAATGGCGGCGGACCGTGGAGGACGCAGTAAAAGTAGTTGCAGACACAGTGCGAGATGTGAAATAAATAGAACGGAGGAAGTAAAATGAGCGCCCAGAAACCAATGATCAGCCCCTATGAGGTGAATGAACTTACGAAGTACTGCCTGAAGATCCTGACCTATACGGATGAACTGCGGAGCGATACAGCACTGAAACAGGCTTATGAGAAGGCTAAGGAGTTGGAAAACTCTATTCGAAAACTGAAGATCGCCTCTCTGATGGAGAACAAAACGCTGATCTGCGTTGCGGGTATGCAGGGCGCGGGCAAGACCACCCTGATGAAGAACTTTTACGGCCTGAAGGGCGATGCGCTGAGCATCGAGCTGGGCCGCGGCGAGCGCATCCCTGTGCTGATCACGGAGACGGATGTGACTGCGCCGGTCATGAATGCAATCCGCATCCAGAAGAACGAGGCAGGAGAGTATGCGGCTGTGGAGTGCAATATGGAGGCAAACGAGTTCGCTCACGCCTCCAAGGGCGAGGACAACAGCATCCTGTATCTGGAGATGTTCGTGCCCTACCGCCATACATATAATTCGGCGGTTTCCTTTATGCTGCTGCCCGGCTTTGAAAAAAATAACGACTACTGGCGGGAGCTGATCAACTTTGCGGTCAACTCTTCGGATGCGTTCGACGAGTCCCGCTTCTCGCAGGGGGATAACTTTGAGCAGCTGAAAAAGCTGACGGAGCGCTTTGGCAACAATATCATTTACGCCATTACCCAGTCGGATGCCAGCAAGGACGACAACGAGGAGGTGCGGCAGTCCTGCATCAAGGCGCTGGAGATCCCGCAGGCGAATGCGGACCGCGTGGTCTGTACCGGACAGTATGATGATGAAAAAAAGAACGAGGCATGGATCGAAAAGCTAAAAAATGCCATTGAGCGGTACGCCAGCACTACGGATCAGTCTGCCCGCGATAATGCCCGCTACCTGTATGATGAAGTGGAGCATATCAAGAATGTTCTGTATTCCATCAAGGAAGTGCTGAAAAGCGACGACAGCGCAGCCGTTGCAGACTACAAGGATAACACCATCCTGAATTATTTTGACAGAGCACTTGCAAAAAAGCGCAAAGAATATGAAGAGGTGCTGGAAAAAGAGTTTGCGAAGGGTGCCGGCGAGAGCAAGCAGCAGATGGAGAACATTCTGAACAGCAACAAGGAAAAGGGACGAAGCCTTATCTCGATGATCTTCACCAGAGGAAACAGCATCAAAGACGTTCGGGCGGCACGCGAGAATGTGATGCGCTCGTTACAGGCGTGGGACGGTGCATCGGATCAGCCGAAATATCTGCCGGACCAGTGTATGCTGAGCGCACTGGCGACCACGATGAAAGCGCTGGATACTCCGCAGAAAAAAACTGACCTTCAGTGGCTGCTTGAGAGTGAGAACAAGGACAGTAAAAAGGCTCTGAAGGCAGGGGGCGAAAAGAGCCTTCAGCTGACGAATGATGTCTGTGCACTGGTCAGCCAGCAGCCCCCGAAGGACGGGATCCAAACCCAAAACACCAGAAGGCTGATGAGCGCGCTGGTGGATATTGCCGTCTATTATTATGGCGTGCTGAGCAGCGATGATCTGGCAATGGTGTGCAGTACGGAAGGAAAACAGGTGAAGGGCTACACGCCCAGCGAAAGTAAACTGGAAATGGATCATATCCAGAAGGGTGCACAAGAGGCATGGAAGCTCTTTGTGGATCTCGGAACAACGGCAGCAGGCGTTAAGGATATGGCAGATGCCTCCAAGCGCACCGGTATAGATAAGCTGTTCCGCCGTCCCGCCAAAATGAACAGCTCCTCTATGAGGAAATTCGCCATCGGTCTGGGCAGCATGGCAGGCATGGATCTGCTGGGCGATGCGACCATTAACATGATCCCGCAGATCGCAGCCTCCTTTAGCGTTTCAAATCCGGTAATAGGGATTCCAGCCATGGTGCTGGTCGTGAGCGGCGGCACAATTGCAGCGCTGCGGGATCTTTCCGGGGTGCAGTGCGAGAATCTGAGAAGGGCGAACACCGCAATCGACTCGATCTATACGGCGCTGAAGGAGGAAGAACTGAAGCGCTTCGACAAGCAGATGGCAAGGCTGCGGGACACCATCCAAAATAACCTCGAGGATCTGAACGGCGATGTGAAAAAGCCCATGAAAGCGTATAACGCCAAGGCACAGGTGGATGCTGCTTTGGAACTGTTGCAAACGATCTCGGCCAGATCCAGAGAGGAGTTTTATGCGATGTGAGGAACTTTTTAAGGAAAGAAGCCTTTGGCAGAAGGATGCATTTGACCGGATAAAGGCTAGCTTGCTGACGGCGCGGGACAACGCGTTTTTGCAATACGATGGGATGCAGGAAAGCTATCTGGTCGTTGTTTACGGCCCCTCCCAGATCGGCAAGACCAGCCTGATCCTGAAGCTGATCGGGATACGGGATGACAACGATTGTTTCCAGAAAGTCAGCCAGACCTTGCGCACCAAGGAAATCACGCGAGGAAACTCGTCTACCTCCACTGCCATCCTCTACGCCCGCTCCGATACAGAGCAGTATGCGCTTGCGGTGGAGGATGAACCGAACAAGGTCTCTGAAAAGCTCTTTTTCAGCGATGAAAAAGAGCTGGAGGCAAAGCTTATAGAGGTGCGCAGCCGGGTGGTAAAAAACAGAGAATCCGCGCGCAGTGTCCTGCATATTGATATCCCGCGGCAGTTTTTTACAGAGGAAACTGCGGCAGAAAATCTATATGTGATGGACCTGCCCGGCGTGGGCAGCAAAACGGAGGGCGAGGCCGCTCATGTGCAAAAGCTGATGCGCAGGTATCTGCCGGTTGCACAGGTGTGCCTTGTGGTATGTACGGCAAACACCATCCAGTCGCTGGAGGTGCAGGACGGTCTGGAACCGTACTGGCGGGACAAACCGGGACAGTACATCGTGGCAGCGACCAAGGCGTTCTCGCTGGGAACAGTCAAGGATTACTTTAAAAAGCCGCGTCAGCAACGCGAAAAAAGTTTCTATGACTTTGTAATGGAAACGTATAAAACCGAAACCGGAAAATATCTGGGCGGGACCAGCAAGGTGGAGGTGTTTCCCGTAGAGCTGGCGGACTCGTTCCAAAAGCTGTACGAGAGTCTGGAGGAAGAAGACCGGAAGGAGATGACCGAAACCCGGGACCGTATCCTTCAGGAGCTGCGGCAAAGCATCCAACAGCGGGAGGGACAGCGGTTTCAGACAGCGCTCCAGCGATTACAGGAGGAACTGAAGACCGCCGAGAAAAGCAGGCTGGCAGAAAACGACGGGCAGCTTGATAAAAAGAAAAAGGAGATCGAGGTCGAAAACGATATCATAAAGCAAAGCGAGGATTTTATAAAAAGAGAGACCACCGGAGATAAGCAGACAGAACGGGAGGAACGTCTGTGGAAGATCAAAGGGCTGCAAGCGGCAAAGGATATGCTTACGGGCTGTGCAGGCAGGTTCGAGAACTGTTGCAAACCAGAGCTGAATGAGAAGATCGATAAGCTGATCGAGGATGAGCATCTGTTCAGAACCTCCGGCGGCTGCCACTATCTTGTGGACCGTGTCAGTGCGCTCAGGCAGAATGACTCAGACCGGAGGGTGTTTGCGACGCTCCTTAATTACCTGCGCGAGAAAGTGTCCGGGGATGAAGGCTATTTGGATCAATATGTCAAGATACTGAAGGATGCCGGGATGTCGGTCTCCTACAATAAAAACGCGCTTTGGCAGAAGCTGGAGCAGGACATCCACGAGGACTTTTATCAGGAGTACTACCCCAAACAGTCGCTGTTCCACAGAGAAAAGGTCTGGCTTGAGGATGTGCGGGAGCTGAACGGCGAGATCGTAGAAAAGGTGGCAAAGGCGCTGCTGAAATACGAAACAAAATGGCTTGGCAAGCTTGAAGAGGAGCTCCGCAGGGAAGAGGAGCTGGAACGCCAGAGCCAGCAGCTGCTGGCAGGAAAAAGGAAAAAAGCCGATGATTCAAAGACCCGGAAAAGCACCTTGGAGGTGCAGAAGGCTGTGCTGGAAAAAGCCCGGGAACACATTGTTGAGGAGATCCGGCAGGACAGAGAAAATCTGGAGGATTACCGCCGGATAGCCAAAGAAGCGTACACAGAGCAGTATGCCGGGATCGTGCGGCGTATCCGTCAGACCCTGGGTGTTGCCGAAAAGACAAAGCTTGTCCTGCTGCTGGGACTGCTGGAGGAGGACTATAAGGCTACGATGGGAGGATGTCAGGATGGGAACTGTGCGTGAAAAACCTGAAATGGAGCTGGATCAGGGATCTGTGGAGCAGATCAGAAAGCTGTTCAATGATTATGTGGTCGACCCGCTGGGCAAAGAGCTGAAGGAAGCTGAATCGCAGATCAAATCCGATGAAGCAACACAAATGGGTACGCTCAAGAATGACCTTGAAACCAAACTTGATGGCACAAATGGCAGGTTGGAGGATGTGCTTCGGGCGCTTGGAAATCCCAAAGAACCATTGGCAAATTTGCAGAGTAAATTGGATGACCTTGGGGAGAAACTTGAGAATGATCTTGAGAACAAGCTCACCGCCCAGAACGAGACGCTGGAAAACAGCCTGACGAGCCATTTGGAAACGCTTCAGGATGCCCTGTGCGGGAGCCTTGCGGAAAATACTGCCCTGCTTACGGAGCAGAGCGATGCCGATCAGAAGGCTGTGCTGGAAAGAGTTGCGGCGTTGGAGCAGCAGCTGCTCACAGCGGTGGGTAACAGCAGCACCCAGATGACGGAGTACCACGCTGGCATACAGGAAACACTCACCGCCCAGAGCGAAACGCTGGAAACCAGCCTGACGAGCCATCTGGGAACGCTCAAGAATGCCCTGTGCGGGAGCCTTGCGGAAAACACTGCCCAGCTTACAAGGCAGAATGATGCCGATCAAAAGGCTGTGCTGGAAAGCGTTGCAGCGCTGGAGCAGCAGTTGCTTACAGCACTGGGCGACAGCGGCACCCAGATGACGGAGTACCGCGACGAGGCAAAGGCAGAGCTGGTGGAATACCAAAAGACGCAGCAGCAGTTCGCAGTGCAGAAATACAAGCTGCTGCTGGGCACTTCACTGGCATTTGGCATCGTGAATTTTCTGGGCATCGCGCTCCTTCTGTACCTCAACTTTATGCCCTGAGCAGATACTGATGCGTTTTTGATAATGCCTTACAGGTCCACTGTACTTTCAGGTTATTACAATCACGGTCGATTGCACATACAATACAAGTATCACTTCAATGAACGGAGGGTACTTGTACTATGGTGGACTATGCCGACATCGGAAAACGCATCCGTGCCTGCCGCCTTGCAAAGGGCATGAC
>ENA-OPNB01001882-OPNB01001882.1-human-gut-metagenome-genome-assembly--contig:-NODE-1882-length-13386-cov-2.460356_pt1 | contig 13386 bp, 10 predicted proteins | sample MGYA00241528_ERZ501754 | MGnify/ENA primary metagenome ERZ501754 (study PRJEB25962, sample SAMEA2042646) | human gut metagenome | biome: human gut; feature: human-associated habitat; material: faeces... | reverse complement strand
ATCGTTGACGATTCTATCAGACCTATAGTTGCGGAAGCTCCCGTTGCACCGAACGAGGCGAGAATGAAAGTATACATAATCCCTGACCTTGACTTGTCGGTAAACACTGTTATTCAGGTGCAGAACATTCTGCTTAAAGTCATTGAAGAACCGCCTGAGCATACCGCTATAATACTTACGGCGAGGAGCAAGGAAATTTTTCTGCCTACCATAATCTCACGAGTGCTTTCCCTTGGCATGACCTCTGTCACGGAGGCGGAGAGCATGGAGTGTTTGCATGAGAAATATCCTGCCGTTGCCCCTGCGCTCATAAGCGAAGCTGTTTCAGCAGGGCGTGGAAATATCGGCAGATGTGTCGAGTATCTTGAACACTCCCAGTTTTTTGACAGCGTGAAGCTTGCAAGAGGTCTGTGCGACGCAATGTGCGGCGGAAACGAATATGACGTTTTGAAAACGCTGTTTGTGGCAGACGGCAAAAAAACGTTGCTGAGAGAGGGGCTGAGCCTTTTTCAGGAGATACTCCGTGACAGTGCGGCATTCAGGCTCGGGGGAGAAAGTGAAAAGTCTGTGAGCTGTGCGAAAGAGGGTGCAAAGACGCTCAGCAGAAGCCTTTCCTCAGATCAGGCGGTCAGGCTTTACGATATAGTTTCTGACTACATAGGCAGGATAGACGCAAACTGCAACATAAGCCTGACTATAAACAGTCTGGCAGGACAGATATATTCTGTCACAGGAAAGTAGCTGACGGCTTACGGCTGTGTTACAAAAAATTGCAGGGTGAACAGTTCACCCGTTTGGATACAGATCTGGCACAGCGGTCATGCCGTGATATATATTTGAAAGGAAAAAGAGATGTTAAAAATAATCGGAGTACGCTTTAAAAGCGTTGGCAAGATATACTACTTCGACCCAAAAGACTATGACGTGAAAATGGGCGACAAAGTTATCGTTGAGACCGCAAGGGGCGTTGAATGTGGTGAAGTTGCGCTTGTGGACCGGGAAATAGACGAAACAAGATTCACAAACCCCGTAAAAGGCATTATAAGGCTTGCCACCCCTAACGATATGAAAACTATCGAAAAAAACAGACAAAAGGAAAAGGACGCTTTCAAGATATGCGAGCAGAAGATAGCCGCTCACAAGCTGAAAATGAATCTTATCGACGTTGAATGTACTTTTGACAACAACAAGCTTCTTTTCTATTTTACCGCCGAGAGCAGAGTTGACTTCCGTGAGCTTGTAAAAGACCTTGCGGCGGTATTCAGAACGAGGATAGAGCTTCGTCAGATAGGCGTTCGTGACGAGGCAAAAATGCTTGGTGGTCTTGGCATCTGCGGACAGCCTTTCTGCTGTTCAAGATTTTTGGGAGAGTTCCAGCCTGTTTCTATTAAAATGGCTAAGGAACAGGGCTTGTCACTTAACCCTACAAAGATCTCAGGCACTTGCGGAAGACTTATGTGCTGTCTGAAATACGAGCAGGACAGCTATGAGGATCTTCTCAAGCACACGCCAAAGGTGGGCGCTATCGTAAGAACGGCTGACGGCAGAGGCGTTGTTGAGGAAGTAAATCTGCTCACAGGCAAGCTGAGAGTTAAAATGGATAAAAACGACAACGTTGTTGTTGTGAAGAAAGACGATATTGAGGTAATAAAGGATTCTGTTATAAGGCTCGACCGTGACGAGATAAAGGCTTTGAAGGGGCTTGAGGGCAAGTAATTTCAGTGCTTTGCACGAGCGATCACCGCAACATAAACGGGCTGTCGTGGGCGCCAGCCCCTACACAAAATCGGTGCAGCATTTATATATATCAGCAAATCATCAGATAAATACGCAGAAAGGAACGTCCATATGGCAAAGGTGAAAACTTCGTATGTGTGCAGTCAGTGCGGATATGAAACTTCAAAATGGAACGGCAAATGCCCTAACTGCGGCGAATGGAACACCTTTGAGGAGGTCGAGCTTGCGGTCAGAGCGGGCGGTGCAAAGTCTAAGCCCACGACTGTCAGGGATATTTCCGACAAGATAGTTGGCATAGGCGGTGTTGACGCAAGCTACAACGAGATACGTTATGCAACGGGGCTGAAAGAGCTTGACAGAGTGCTTGGAGGAGGGCTTGTGAAAGGCTCTCTGGTGCTTCTGGGCGGTGAACCGGGCATAGGAAAATCCACAATGCTTTTGCAGATATGTCAGTATTTAGGACAAGACCACACCATACTTTATGTATCGGGAGAGGAGTCTGTACGGCAGATAAAGCTTCGTGCAAACAGGCTTCATGTTGATTCTGAAAATCTGTATCTTCTTGCAGACAATGACTGCGAGCAGATATGCTCTGTGATAGTAAAAGAAAAGCCTGAGATAGTCATAATCGACTCTATCCAGACCATGAACATAAGCGGAATATCCTCTGCACAGGGTTCTGTGACGCAGGTAAGAGAATGTACAAATATGTTCATGCGCACAGCAAAGTCGGAAGAGATACCAATGTTCATAGTAGGTCACGTCAACAAAGACGGTGCTATCGCAGGACCAAAGGTCATGGAACACATTGTTGACTGCGTGCTGTATTTTGAGGGTCAGCGAAATCTCACCTACAGGATACTGCGAGCCATAAAAAACCGTTTTGGCTCAACGAATGAGATAGGTATGTTTGAAATGGCTGACAGCGGTCTGCTGGAAGTTGAAAATCCCTCTATGATGTTTTTGGAGGGCAGACCGACAGACGCTTCGGGAACTTGCGTTGCCTGCATAATGGAGGGCACAAGGCCTGTTATGGCGGAAGTCCAGGCACTTGTGTGCAAGAGCGTGCTTGCCTCCCCAAGACGTACTGCCACGGGCTTTGACTACTACAGAATGGCGATAATAATAGCTGTGCTTGAAAAACGGCTTGGCTATTTTTTCGGCGGGCTGGACGTTTACATCAACATTGTAGGCGGATTAAAGCTTGATGACACTGCGGCTGACCTGTCGGTGGCATTGGCGCTTTATTCGGGGCTGACGGACAAGGTTATAAGCGACAAGCTTATCGCCCTTGGTGAGATAGGCTTAGGCGGAGAGCTTAGGAGCATTTCCCACTGTGAACAGCGCCTTGCGGAGTGCGAACGAATGGGCTTTGAAACTTGCATCGTTCCTGCACATTCGCTGAAAAGCGTTGACACTAGCAAGTTTTCAATGAAAATAATCGGTGTGCGCTCAATAAGAGAGGCGTTCAAAGCTATAGGCTGATAAGCTAATACAGAACAACACAAAACGGACGGAAGACCAAATCTTCCGTCCGTTATTTTTCTGTCTTATGTAGAAGCCGCACGCTCTCCCATAATATCGCTTCTGAGAAGCCCATAGATATTGAAGTCTGTATAGATGTTCACAAACTTTGCCTGACGCTTTGTTCCCTCACAGGTAAATCCGCATTTTTCCATTACTCTGTTTGAAGCCACGTTCACCGTCATGACCTCGGCTTCAAGCCTTTGAACGCCTGTTTCCTCAAAGCAAAATCTGATCACACGCCTTAGAGCCTCGGTGACAAAGCCCATGTTCTGATACGCCGCCGAGATACGATAGCCTATCATTGCCTGTCTGTCATTCTCAATATTGAAGAGATTTACCTCCCCTGCCAACCTATGATTTTTCTTTAGCTCTATCCCCCAGCTTATATGATCCTTTTTGCCGTTGTTAAGAGTGCGTCCGAAAAAAAGCGACGGCTCTCTTTCCTGCCTTGTCATGTTTCTGCCCCAATATTTGTAAAGGTTCTCGTCAGCCATATAGGTTTTCATATCCTCTGCGTCAGTAGCGGTCTTCGCCCTGAGTATGAGTCTTTCTGTTTCCAGCACAGGAAAATGAGAAAAATAATAGTCCATATCCTGCAAAATAAACACTCTCCCCTGCTTATATAATAAAAATTCCCAAGTCTACTAAAATTATAACATAAAATCTAGTAAAAATCAAGTGTTTTTAAGCGAAATACACAAAAAAGCAGAAAACGCCCCGAAACAAGTTCGGGACGCTCTCTGTTCTATAATCTGGAGAATTAGAAATCAACTTCTGTATCGTAGTAGCAGCACTTGAGGAGCTTTTCCATTTCTTCCTGTGAAGGCTGACGTGGGTTAGAACCTGTGCAAGCGTCTGCGATAGCGTTCTTAGCGATCTCAGGGAGTCTCTCAAGGAATACGTTCTCAGGAACGAATCCCTGCTCACATGGATAGCTGTCTGTACCATAGTTCTTGATGCAGTGAGGAATGTTGAGCTTGTCATTCATGCCTCTTACATACTCGATGAGGAGCTTTACCTTCTCGTCATCGTTTGAACCGCCGAGGTGCATATAATCAGCGATAACGCCATATCTCTTCTTAGCTGTTTCGTCCTTAGCATTGAATGCGATTACCTTTGGCAGATACATTGCATTAGCTGCGCCGTGGATAATGTGTGCACCGTAATCAGCAAAAGCAGCACCAGTCTTATGAGCCATTGAATGAACGATACCAAGCAGAGCGTTTGAGAATGCCATACCTGCAAGACACTGAGCGTCGTGCATTCTATCTCTTGCGCCCATATCGCCGTTGTAAGAATCAATGAGATCCTTCTGGATCATTTCGATAGCGTGGATAGCAAGTGGATCTGTATATGCACAGTTTGCTGTTGAAACATAAGCTTCGATAGCGTGTGTCAGAGCGTCCATACCTGTATGAGCTGTCAGCTTCTGTGGCATTGTTTCTGCAAGGTCAGGGTCAACGATAGCTACATCTGGTGTGATCTCAAAGTCAGCGATAGGATACTTGATACCCTTGTCATAATCTGTGATGATAGAGAATGCTGTTACCTCAGTAGCTGTGCCTGATGTTGAAGAAATTGCGCAGAAGTGTGCTTTCTTTCTCAGCTCAGGGATACCGAATACCTTACACATATCTTCAAATGTGCAGTCAGGATACTCATACTTGATCCACATAGCCTTTGCAGCGTCGATAGGTGAGCCGCCGCCCATTGCTACGATCCAATCAGGCTCAAATTCGAGCATGACCTTTGCACCGTTCATAACTGTTGTTACAGAAGGGTCTGGCTCTACGCCCTCAAGAAGCTTAACTTCCATACCGGCCTCTTTCAGATAAGCTTCTGCCTTCTGGAGAAAACCATTTCTCTTCATTGAGCCGCCGCCGACTACGATGATAGCTTTCTTACCTTTCAGTGTTTTCAGGTTCTCCAATGCTCCCTTGCCGTGATAAAGGTCTCTTGGTAATGTAAATCTCATTTCTAATTCCTCCTATATGTAATGTAATAATGTGTTCAAAGAGGTTTGTGTAAATCTCACACAAATTCTCTCTTTGCTTGACTTTAATTATACAAAATGTCAATGAACTATTCTAACATAATCTATGAATATTCTATTAATTATTAACTTTTACATAGCATATATAAGTATGTGCATACAGCTAAATGTACATATGAATGTGTAAAACAGGTGAAAAAAATATCACAATTACATGAAAAATCACGATTTTGTTTGCACTATATGGAATTTTGCAGTGCTTATTTCGTTTTCTTTTGTTAATAAATTATACATTTGTGAGTGCAGAGATATTCCTGCTTATGAAGATAAAAAAATTCATAAAAAATTTGCTTAAACTATGGAAATATGCGAAAAAATGTGATATAATATATTGGTATTGTATTGTATCCTCCCATGATGGAGGAATAATAACAAGGAGGAAATTTAATATGAAAACAAAGGTCAACACAAAATCATTGGTGATACTGGGATTGATGACAGCTCTCACAATGATCTTCTCGTTCACTCCTATCGGTTCTATACCTATCGGACCGCTGGTAATTACTCTCAACGTAATTCCTATTGCCATAGCGGCTGTAACGGTAGGCCCTGTGGGAAGTGCAGTCATTGGAGGAGTTTTCGGACTGCTTAGTTTTTTGCAGTGCTTCGGAATAGGCGTGCCAAGCGGAATGGGTGCAGCACTTGTTGCGATCGATCCGGTCCTGGCTTTCGTTCAGCGATTTGTACCAAGACTTCTTGACGGCATTATCGTAGGATTTATTGCAAAAGGCATGAGCAAGGTAACAAACAATTATGTTTCATATGCTGTTACGGGCTTTTTTACTGCGTTTTTGAACACTGCGTTCTTTATGAGCGCACTTGTTTTGCTTTTCGGCAACACCGATTATGTAAAAGAGCTTATGGGCGGAAAGAATATCATAGTATTCATCTGCACCTTTGTAGGCATAAACGCTCTGGTCGAAATGGCTGTATGTACATTTGTTACAGGTACAGTGGGTGCTGCACTTTATAAGGCAAGGTTCATACCCAGCAAAAACAAAGCGCAGGCATAAATTCACCGAAAGGATAACATACAAATGGTTTTAGCAGTCGATATAGGAAACACTAACATAGTAATGGGCTGTTTTGAAAGCGACAGGATACTTTTTGTTGAAAGACTTTCTACAAATCAGCAGTCCACGGCACTTGAATATGCCATAATGCTCAAGAACATTCTTGAGATACATTCTATAGATATGTCAGATTTCAGGGGCGGCATAATCTCGTCCGTCGTGCCTTCTGTTACGCTCACTATGAAAGAGGCTATGGAGAGGCTTATCAAAAAGCGCATCATGGTGGTAGGACCTGGAATAAAGACAGGACTTAAGATAAATCTCGACAATCCCGCACAGCTTGGAAGCGACAGAGTTGCAGACGCAGTTGCGGCGATAAACCTCTACCCTGTGCCTATCATAATGATAGATATGGGCACTGCTACTACCATATCAGTAATAGACAAGGAAAAGAATTTCGTAGGCGGAATGATAATACCGGGACTTAGAACTTCCCTCGACTCGCTTTCGGGCAAGGCTTCTCAGCTTCCTTTCATCAGCCTTGTACCGCCTAAAAAGGTCATAGGCACTAATACTATCGACTGCATGAAGAGCGGTATAATCCACAGCAACGCTGCAAGCATTGACGGAGTTATCGAGAGGATAGAAAACGAGCTTGGCGAAAAATGCACTGTGGTTTCCACAGGCGGTGTGGCAAAGATAATAGTTCCTTACTGCAAGCGTGACATAGTCATTGACGATGAGCTTCTGCTCAAAGGGCTTATGATAATCTACAATAAAAACAAACAATAATTTAAAATACAATACACACGGCGTCGGGTAGTTTATCCGACGCTTTTTTATGTCGCTTTTTATATCCATAATAGACAAACAAACGGGCTTCAAACAGTTGCAAATGCCGAAAATGGAGCGTTTCTATTGCTTCCAGGACTTTGTTATGGTACAATCATATGTGCAAAGTAAAACGTTTACATAAAACAGAAAGCAGGAAATATATGAACGCAAGAAAAATATTATGCCTTATGGCCGCAGTGCTTATGCTGTCAGGCTGTTCAAAGGGTGTGGACGGTTCACAGGCTTCATCAAAAGCGGCTGAAAGCTCCGGCAAAACGGACAGCAGTGTTTCAGACTATGATAATACCACCACCGAGCCTGAAACAGACAAGCCTGATTTTGACCTCAATGACAGCGTGATAGGTTTTTCACAGGAAAGCGGCTTTTATGACAGCGGTTTCAGCCTTGAGCTTACCGCAAACGAGGGTGAGAAGATATACTACACCACTGACGGCACAGACCCCAGGACCTCTGCCACGAGAGAAGAATACACTGCCCCTATCGAGATAAAAGACAGAAGCAATGACCCTAATGTGGTTTCAGCCGTGCCGACAGAAATGATATCGGGAAATTTCAATGAGTTCAGCTTTGGCGAAGGGGATTTCTGGTGCAACAAAAAAGCACCTTCTGACAATGCGGTGGACAAATGCACTGTTATAAGAGCGTCAAGCGAAAAAAGCGACGGAAGCGTTTCACAAAGCTTCTCAGGCAGCTTTTACATAGGAAGCGCAGAGGAGCATATAAAAGGGCTTAAAGAAAGCTGTGAAGCGGCCGGGCATGACCTTGCGGTAATGAACATCACAATGGACTACGCTGACCTTTTCGACAGCAAGATCGGCATATACGTCAAGGGAGATATTTTCAACAAGGCACTTGAAGACTATAAATCCAGCGGAGAAAGCATAGAAAACGAAACTGCAAGGCAGCTTGACGCAAACTACAAACAGCGTGGCAAGGAATGGGAACGTGATTGTCACATCGAGCTTAACGAGATTTCAGCCGAGGGAAATGTGACGAACGCTTTGTCACAGGATTGCGGCATAAGGATACAAGGAAACTATTCACGCTCCGACCTGCAAAAGGGATTCAGGCTTTACGCCAGAAAGAAATACGGTGAAAAGAAGTTTAATTATGAGGTCTTTGAGGGGCTGAAAAACGCATCTGATGAAACTATCGACAGCTTTAAGACGCTTACTCTTCGTGCAGGTGGTAATTGTGCTTTTACAGCAAAATTCAATGACACCTATTGGCAGAGTCTTATGACAGAGCTTGACGGCTCAACAAAGGCTTCACGTCCATGCGTTGTTTATCTGAATGGCGAATACTGGGGACTTTATGTGCTGGAAGAGGACTATTCCGACAATTATTTTGAAAGCCACTACGGTGTGAACAAAGACGATGTGGTGGTCTACAAAGGCGACGCAGAAACCTATCAGAGCGGCTACAAGCTTGACGAGGGCAAACTTCCAGAGGGAGAAACAGACGAGGGATATTTCTTCAAGGAGCTTACAGATTTCTTCGCTTCTCACAAAGACTTATCCGCACAGGCAGATTATGAGGAGTTCTCAAAGCTTGTTGACACCGACAGTGTGAGAGATTATTTCCTTGCAGAGGTTTGGATAAACAACAAGTGGGATTGGCCGGGCAAAAACTGGTCAATGTGGAAGGTGCAGAACACAGACAGTTCCAACGAATATGCAGACGACAAATGGCGTTTCATGTTCTATGACGTTGAGTTCGGCGGAGTGAGCGGCGAGGGCGACGCTTGGACGAACACCATGAAAGAGGATAACTACAAGCCAAAGGGACTGCTTGACACGGACACGAAAAATCCTGCGGTTCTGAGTTTTGCTTATCTTATGTCAAATGAAGATTTCAGGAACGATTTCAATGACAGGCTTTTAAAGATGTCTGAGGGTACGTTTGAAAAAGAAAAGGCACTTGATAGGCTCGCAGAATTTGAGAGCATATATTCCCCTCTTTATGAGCAGTTCTTTGCAAGATACCCAGAAACAGGCTCGGCTGAAGAAGCGCTTCATGGAGGATATGCTTCATCAGACTGCATAAGAGCGTTCATTAACAAGCGTGATAAGTCTATCCAAAGTATTGTGGACTGGACTAATTCGCAGTTCTGATATTTCACAAAACAAAACGGCAGAACAGCATATGCTGAACTGCCGTTTTTATATGCTCTGATCTATGCCGCAGGAGCGTATGTGAATGTTATTTCGAGAGTGTTTATCTTTCCTGCATAGTCAAGTATTGTTGGAGAAGCTTTTGAAAGGTCACCGCCTGCTATTCTTGAATCCTCAGGCGGTGTGGATACCCACTGATTTACAAGGTTCACTCTTGTGCAAAGCTGGTCGTCAGATGTGGTGTAGCCCTCCGCTATGGTTTCAACAGCTTCGCCGTTTATCTTTATCTCGTCAATAGTTGCGATATAGTTCGGATAAAGCTTCTCACCGTTTGCGATACCCAGAGCCGAGAATGCAATGCCGTTGGCGTTGTTTGATGACATATCAAGGCTTACTGTGTAAGTTCCCTCACCGTCTATAACTGCGTTTTCTGCGATAACTCCGTCACTCTTTGAAACCGGATCATACTCGTCACCAACGCTGTAGCATACGGAAAAATCTGCACTCTGATACATTATCCATGCCACCGCTGTGTTCTCGTCAGCCTGCGGTGCGGTATCATCTGTTAGCTTTTCAGGTGCAGCCGCAAGAGTTTCATCAAGCTTCTTTACAGCAGCGGCTCTTTCCTCCTCCACTGTCATCGAGGACTGGTTATCACGGCGTCTTTCATCAAATATCTTTGCCACAGTTTCATCACGCATTTTAAGTTCTGAACGTGAGAAGAAATCACTGCAATCCCAAAGGAATGGTGCAAAGCCGTAGGCGTCACAGTTGTCAAGGAGGTTGTCAATAAACTTGTCAGTGCCTTTCTTTAGGTCACCGCCGTTTGTAAGCACTGCATACTCGCCTATTATTATGCCATAGCCCTGCTCGGAATACTTTGTCATGTTCTTGAAAAGTCTGTTCTGCTCCTCATAGTCTGTCTTTGTTCCCCAATCTGAGCGGCCCTTTGTTCCGCAATAATCCCATGGGGTATAATAATGAACAGAAAGCAGGAGCTTATCCTTTGCGGTATCAGTTGGCATTTGGAACTTGTTTGAGCAGGTCATTGTGATATCGGTATTGTAGCCTGCGATAAGAAGAAAACGCAGTTCGTTGTTTCCGCCTGTTGCACGGACAGTGTCAACAAAGGTCTGATTTATCTTGTTGGCCATTTCATAGCACTCGGCTTTTGAAAGCGAGCCTGAGTTTTTGCAAACGTCTGTGTCATTGAGTCTGTCACCAAGCTCTTCGTTTGCACCCTCAAATATAAGTCTGTCAGAGTATTTTTTATATCTGTTCGCTATCTGCGTCCACATGGACTTATACATTTCAAACGCCTTGTCAACGTCGCTCTGCTCGGAAGAACCGAACATTCCCCACCAGCTTCCGTCCCAGTGGTCGTTTATGATAACATACATATCATTATCCAAAGCGTAGTTTATTATCTCCTCCACTCTGTCGAGATAGGCTTCATTTATGGTGTAATCGCCTTTTTCATACTCCATTGCGTTTGTCCATGCCACAGGCACACGGAGAGAGTCAAAGCCGCTTGCTTTCATACCTTTTATCATCTCTTCCGTTGTGACAGGCTGACCCCAAAGAGTTTCAAAGCTTTCAGGGTCGGTGTCGGCAGAATAGCTTTTGTGACCGTAGGCTTCCATGGTGTTTCCAAGGTTTGTGCCGTTGCCCAGAAGTCTTGCAAGCTCGGTTGCGGTGAGGTCTTTGTTTATGCTTCCGTCATCAGAGGTCTTTGCGCCCTCCTCTGCCTTTGAAGAGCTGTCACTTCCCTTTCCACAGCCTGCAAGCAGTGCAGTACAGCCCATGACCGCTGCGGTAAGAAGTGGGATAAGCCTAAACTTTTCCATGTCATTCCCTCCTATTTCATAAATACAAATTCTTCAAGTTCAAAAAGCGGCTTGTTTTTGAAATAATCTGCTATCCAATCGGCAAGTTCATCTGAAAAAGCTGTAGGCACAAAGTAGATAGAATGTCTGCCTGTGAGTGACTTGACTACTCCTGTGTAAACTCCGTCACCTGTTCCGATATCAACATAGCCTACTGGCTCGCTGTTCTCATAGTCATCAGCATAGACCGCCACCTTTGCGACAGTTCCCATGCCCCTGACTTTCAGGGCTATCTTCATGGTCTTTGAGGAAAAGTCCTCGCCAAAATCAAAATACTTATAGCCTATAACATTACCCTCGGTGATGTTCACGATACTTCTTGTGAAGATGTCCTTTTCGGTGATAAAACAACCGCCTTTCAGCACGCAGGCTATATCCGCAGGATAAGGCTTGAAAGGGTCAAGGCCGTCTTCAAAGCCAAGCGAGGTCATTTCCACTGTCGGTATCGTTCCGTCAGGGAGAATCTCTATTTTCTCAACGCAAGCACGTCTTGACATTATGGTATTGTTTGTCATTCTGTGATAGAAAATATACCACTGACCGTTTATATCGCACACTGAGCCGTGGTCATTCCCCCCCGGATAATCAACGCCATTGTCTATTATATATCCACGATATTTGAACGGACCTTGTGGCTTATCTGAGGTTGCATAGGCAAGCCTGCTTCCTACACATGGGGAATATATAAGATAGTATGTATCTCCGATTTTCCTTGGGGAGCTTGCCTCGAAGAAGCGCTGTTCCTGCGGTGCGTTGTCGCTGTCATCAATGACCGCTCTTTTGTAGCTTCCCTTTTTAATGGTATACATATCCGCAGGGTCTATCTCGTTGAAGTTGGATTCTGTGAAGCCGTAATAAATATACACTCTGCCGTCATCATCAACAAGCACGCCTGCATCATTATAAATGCCGTCATCGCCTGCGTCCTCAGGGTCATATTTATACTGAGAAAGGAGCTTGAAAGGACCTTCGGGCTTATCGGACACGCCAACAACGCCCTTTGAGCCGACTATATAGGCGTAGAGATAATACCTGCCGTCTTTTTCTATAACGTCCGGAGCGAACAGCTTGCGGTCGGTCATTCCCTCGGTATCGGACTTATGGTCACGGTCATCACGGGTATGGAAGCTGTGTCCGTGGCAGACCCAATTGTTAAGGTCATCAAGTGGTGCAGACCAGACTTTCAGTTTATAGTCGCAAAAGTCGCTTTGAGCGGCTCTGTCATGTGAGCCATAAAGATAAACTCTGTCGCCGAAAACTCTCGGCTCGCCGTCAGGGATATACTCCCATGCAGGCAAAATGGGGTTTGGCATGAAAATTTCCTCCTATGTTTTTTCATAACTTGTTTTATCATAAGATAATTATAAATCATACTATTATTATTTTCAATATCCTAACACGCTGTCAGAGGTGAAAATTTGTGCAAAATGTAAAATCGTGCAGACTGTCCAAAGGTGCAAAAAAGCCCGTTTGCGACGGCTTCCGACCTTGACAAAAGAGGGCAAATCGTGTATAATATTAAGTTGATAGTACCCGTATAAAATTATATTGATATAGGAGTGTTTAATTATGGCAGCTATTTCTAAGACTGTTTCAAAAGCAGGTTATGCTAAATTGCAGGAGGAACTTGAATACCTTATTACAGTAAAAAGACGTGAAGTTGCTCAGAAGCTTAAAGAAGCACGTTCTTTCGGAGACCTTTCCGAGAACGCTGAGTACGATGAGGCTAAGAACGAGCAGGCTATCCTTGAATCAAAGATCAATGAGTTAGAACTTCTCATTTCAAACGCAACTGTCGTTGAGGACGATGATATTTCTGTAAACGAGATAGGCGTAGGCTCTATCATCAAGATAAAGGATATCGAGCTTGACGAGATCGAGGATCTTCAGATAGTAGGTTCAACTGAGTCTGACCCTGACAACGGCAAGATCTCTGACGAGTCACCTATAGGCAAGGCTGCACTCAAGCACAAGGTAGGCGACATTTTCGAGGCTGCTGAAATTCGAGGTCATCGACATTTCAAAGTAACAGACCACTTACAAAACACACGGAAAGGAAAATATAAATGAGCGAGGAAAACCGCACAAACGCTCCTGAGGAAGAGCTTACTCAGGAGGACATAAACAGCTTAAAGAAGATAAGAATGGACAAGCTTGAAGAGCTGAAAGCCAAGGGCAAGAATCCATTTGAGATAACAAAG
>ENA-OPNB01001881-OPNB01001881.1-human-gut-metagenome-genome-assembly--contig:-NODE-1881-length-13386-cov-3.554497_pt1 | contig 13386 bp, 9 predicted proteins | sample MGYA00241528_ERZ501754 | MGnify/ENA primary metagenome ERZ501754 (study PRJEB25962, sample SAMEA2042646) | human gut metagenome | biome: human gut; feature: human-associated habitat; material: faeces... | reverse complement strand
AGTAAGGTACGATTCCGTCAGAAGACTCTTCCAATGGACCTTCAGGGTTTTCTCGTCCGATGATGGAGTAGTACGTCACATTTCGAGATATTGGGAGTTTGGCCAAAACACGAATCGTAGGATCCTTGGCAGACAAGTTGTCCACGCCCGTCATGTTAATTTCTCGCGGTAAGTCCTGACCAAATATCATCAGCGTCATTTCTCCAAGCTTATTCACGATTGAGAGCGGCAGCTTGACAAAGGATGCGAGGTATCTCGCCCAGCTTGCGTCAGCGTAAGGAGTTCCTTGATGAGGAGCCGCTAAAAATATTGCGGTTGATACGCCTTGGAGGGGTTTGAACCGAAGAATACTCTTGAATTTCGGATCCATTTGGTTGATTTTTTCAGATGCCTGAGGATATTTCTGCTCTAGGGCATCGATGATCGTGTTGCCTGAGTCGGAAACGAGGAGTCTCGTGAGGATCCCACCCATGCTATGTCCGATAAGCGTGATGTCTTTACTGGCCGGATTTGTACGTGACGGATCAAAATGATCAATGGTTCGATTGATTGCCTGCGCAATCTCCTGGCGGTTGATTAGGAGCGGAATGTTTGTGGGATAGTAGACTTGCCAAATCTGGTAATTATCGCGAAGCAGTTTGTCTCCCATAATTTCATTAGCCGTGTTGACCCATGCCTCCGGACTGCTGGCCAAGCCGTGGATGAGAATGATGGTTCTAAGGTCCTTGCGATAAGGACGCATCATATAAACGGTAGGCTTGTCGATAATGTTTCCGTGTCCGAAAATCGTGCTGAGAGAGTTAGAGGCAAAGTCGGAGTTGACAAGCCAAAGACCATAAGCGCCGCTGAAATTTGCCGACAGCGGAACGACGGTTTTCCCTATTTTGACGCTCTGTACAAAGGACGGATCGTACGTTGAGACAACGACATCGTCAGCGCTAAGAATTTGATTCAGAGATTTTCCGGGAAACGAAATCATTGCCGTAACCGAAGAATAAGGCATAAGCCGCCAAGGCTGATCTTTTTCCTTTGCCGATCCCTCTGTGGAAAGCACCATGCGGGCACCGAGACCGTCCGCTGAATATTGATTTTTAAGACCTTTAAAAGAAAGGACGGTGTCCGGAACCAACTCTTTAACCGTTTCCGCGTGTTCCGATAGTTGTTCAGGATTTCTGATATAGATGTTCCATTTGCCTTCGCGAACAGGAAAATCCGTTAAAGCCTTGCCTTTATTTGCTCGATAGAGCTGCTCGATGACATTTTGCACTGCGAAGTTGTAATAGTCCTTCACCTGTGTTTGCCGATCTTCAAGGGCACGGTCGCTGATTTTTCTGCCGGAGAAAAACAAATAAGCGTAAGAATATTTAGCTGTCTGGATGAAGTCGTTTAGAAGTTGGGCGTTGAGTTTTTGCTCGTCTTGAAATTCCCCAGCATCTTTAAGGAGCTGCGCATCCTTTTGTGCACGCATTGCCCTAAAAAGCCACATCTCTGCCAGTGCGGAAATTTTGGACTCGTTGTCCGTTACAGAGCTTTCACCAACCGAGTTAATGCAGAACTGCATTCTGTTTTCGCAGTCCGTAAGGCCTAGCGCTGTGAGAACCGTATTAGTAGGATCGCTTAACCGGCCCTGAGAGATGACGTCGCCGCGGCGCTGAACCAAATACTCTTCACTGTTAATGTTAGAGACCGTCACGGATGCGCAGCCGGACAGAAGAAGAATAGGCAAGAGGAGAGCACAGAGGATTTTCATCAGAGGTAAGTGTCTGCGGCAAAAATAATAATTAGAGGTCGAAGCAAGAACAGAAGAACAAATTTTGATACAGCGATGATTGCGAAGTCAAAGCACCATTTCACTTAGCAATGGCTTTTAGGAAACTCCGGGTGCCTCGAAGATTAGAAAACCTCGGAGAAGAGGGCAAAAATTAACGGCGCCCGCTGCAAAACAGGTGCCGTTTCTTCAAGCTATTCAGGACTTATGAACGTTGAAAGTTCAAACCTTTTTGCCAATTACTGGTAAATGTCCAAGCCGATGTAATGCTGATACGGATGATCGCAAGCAGGGCACTTAACAGGAGGTTCTGTACCTTCATAGATATAACCGCAAACCAGGCACTGCCAAAGAATCGGTTTTTCTCTCTTCCAGATGGTTCCCTTCTGGAGCTGGTCAAGATAGGTCTGGAAACGATCGAGATGGTGCTGTTCGATCTGAGCGATTGCTCTGAAGTGAGAGGCGATGACAGGGAAGCCTTCCTTGTCGGCGACATCGGCATAGGCTTGATATGCCTTAACGCCTTCGAATCTTTCTTCGTCGATGGCGATCTTAAGATTGTCTTCGGTGGAACCAATGGCTACGGAATCAGTCGGGACTTCGGCAACAAGCTTACCGCCGGGCAAGAAGCCTAAAAAGATCTTGGCGTGACGGAGTTCGTTCGCGGCTGTTTCGTTAAATGCATATCCGATCGGGAAGAAGCTTTCTTTCGCAGCTTTCTGTGCATAGAAAGTGTACCGAGCGTAGGACTGGGATTCATTCAAATAAGAAGTTGCGAGGTTCTTCTCAGTCTGTGTACCTGCAACGCTTTTTGTTTCAGCCATTTCTATATCCTCATTTATGATTGGGTTAGAAGAAACCCTAATGAATGGCGTTACTGTACCTTCTCGTGAGAAGTAAAGGGAGGAGGGCGCCTCAATTTAAGTAAATCGGCCTCTTTTAGCATCAATACAACATTTCTGAAGCAAAAACTCACAATTTAAATGAAGGAGAATGAGAAGAGAGACTCTTGGAAAAGAGGAATTTAACTTAAAAATATTCCTTTTAAAACAAAAGGATAAAAAATAATGATTAAGAGAGAAGAATAAAGCTGTTCTCAAGACGGAAAGAGGGGAGAAAAAGTTATGAATATTAGTGGTAAACGCTCATATAAAAAGAAAAAAATCTCCGTATAGTGGCGCGTTGAATGTGTGGCTGCTTCATAAGCCCGTGGACTAAGGCAAGACACGTTATTCCGACTTGTTCGGAACTTGTCCAGAAGGATTTACCACCCTTCAAATATCTCTCTTTTTTTGGCGAACCGCCGTGTTCGCCAAAATTCGGGGACAGAGCGGGACGTCGAATTTTCTTTAAAAGGAAACATCCGATGGAACTTACTACCCACAAACTTCGTATCAGCCAAAGCACGGTGAATACCATTCTTTCTCGTGCTCAAGGCCACTACAAAAGTATTCTTCTGTCCGCCGGTGCGGATGAAATGATCTTCAAAACCAAGAACCTGGAATGTCCCTGGTGCGCGGGAGTTGACCGTTTCTCTTATACCGACAAGTTTGGGAAAGGCGACAGTTTCTGCCGTCACTGCGGTCACCACAGCGGAGTCGATCTTCTGATGAAAATCAAGAATTTCGGTTACGTTGACGCTCTGCGTTTTATGGCCCGCTTTCTCAATCTTCCGATTCACGAAGAGAAAACCTACAGAGTTACGAAAACACATGAGCAGCCTTCTCCGGTAGAAGAGGTATGGGCTGCCTCTCATGCCTTAGGCGAGAAAGATAGTGCTTACGTCTATCTTCGAAGCCGAGGCTTGAAAAAGTGTTTTCCGGCGGCGCTCCGTGCCTCGAATCGTCTTCGTTATGCGCAGCTTTCCGAGGACGGACGGTCATGGGATCACTCCTTCTATGAAGGACTTGTGGCCGAGATCGTTAACTCTGAAGGACACCGGGTCAGTCTTCATCGCACTTATCTGGACAAAGGCCGAAAGGCTCCCGTTAAGGCGGTCAAGAAAGTACTCGGCAAGGAGCTCTCGGGGTGCCGGTTCGTCTGGCCGAAACGGACGAATCCGGCGTGCTCGGATTAGCCGAGGGAATTGAAACGGCGCTGTCAGCGTCGGAGCTCTTCGGAGTTCCGGTGTGGTCGGTGGTTGCCGCATTTAATTTCCGCAACTTTGTGCCGCCGAAGTCGGTCCGCAGAATCATCATTTTCGGTGACTCGGACAAGAACTTTATCGGTCAAAGGGAGGCTTATGCGGGCGCCGCTGAAATCAAGCAGCGCCATCCCGACATTGAGGTCGAAGTGCGTCTGCCCGAGCAATCGGGTTCAGACTGGAACGACGTTCTCATGGCTCAAAACCAAACAAGCCTCGATGCACAGGTTTGTTTGACAAAAACATAGCGTGCATCGTTTTTTACTTAACCCTGCGGGGCCTTTGTGCCTCCGCAGGGAGTACGAGGCTCCGTTTTTTATATGGAGCTTTGTATGTCACAGGTATTAAACGAATTCGTTTCGCTGGAATCCTTCGGATTTATGCAGGACGGATCACTTTTAGGATACCGATTAGAGGATATCGAACCGGAACTCCGGTGCCTCATTCCTCGCTTGGATCCTTCCTATGTTTTTGAAAAGGACGCTTTGTCGATCATGAGCGCCTGGTTTGAAATCGGTTCGGGTGAGCCGCTGTTTATCAGCGGCCCGCACGGCTCCGGCAAAACCAGTTTTGTGAACCAGTACTGCGCCCGAGTGAACGCGCCGGTGATTTCGATTACCGCACGCGCCCGCTTGGACCGTACGGATCTCATCGGCGGCTATGTCATTGATAAGGACAAAAGTATGCGCTTTGCCGACGGTCCGCTCACGCGTGCCTGGCGGCACGGCTGTGTGTTTCTTGTTAATGAGATGTCGGCAGCGCCGCCGGATCTTTGGCTGTCGGTCAATGAACTCTTGGAAGGCTCTCCGCTTTATATCCCGGAGACCGGAGAAGTGATTCATCCGCATCCGAGAACCCGGATTGTCATGACCGACAATCTGCGGGGACTGACGGAAGATTACGGCTCACGCTATGTGGGACGCTTTAGTCAGGATCCGGCAGTGCTTGACCGCTTTTGGAAGATGCGCATGGACTACATGGGCGAGGAGGCTGAAGTTTCTTTATTAGAAGCGACAACTCCGGAGCTTGAAGTCCGAGGCATGTCCTTTGAAGAATGGCGGAAAGAATTTTCCGTGCGTCTGAGGAGGGCGGCGGACCGAGTTCGTCAGGCTTACTGCCGTCAGACGGAGGACGGAGCCGTTGCGGAAGCAACGATTTCGACCCGAGTCTTACTGCGGTTCAGAGACTTACTTCTTTTGAGCTATCGATCTCCGGCGATGAAGAATGAGCCTCGGGCTGCTTTGAGGCGTGCGATGAAAATCGCGCTGACGGACTGTCTGGAAGAAGCCGGCGCATTGGCGGTCGAAAAATTGGTCGAATTAGAAATCGGCGATATCGGCAAGCATATTGCCTAAGCGCAGTTTTCTAACGGACCGATCGTTCTTTACTCCAGAGATGATTTCGGTCATCTCAACCCATCGTTATTCGAGGGCCTTTAAGCCCTCGGATGACGGGCCTTAAGGGCTCTCTTTTTTATTTAAGGAGGCCCTATGGCTGATTTGTTTGGTAACCGCGGTTTTTGGCAAGACAGCGGTTGTTTATCAACCGAAAAGAAAGAAGATAAAACGGAAGATTCCGATCTGGTGCTGATTTGTTTTCAGATTAGTGTCTGGAGCGGGACGACAACCGAGCAGACCTCAATTGAGGAAGGCGCGGAGTTTATGAAACGCCGAAGGATTATTCCGGGCGTGATGCTGAAACCTTTTCTTGACTTCAGAGCGCGAGCCAAGGCTTTGTGTCAGGAGATGGGCGAACCTTATCTCAACGGTTTCGTGATGCGAAGGCAGGATGCTGCCGTTGCGGAACGAGCATTGAGTGTTTGGAGAAAAGAATTCTGCAGGCGGCGCGATGAAGTTTTTGCGCCGGCCTATGAAGACATTCTTGCTCAGAGGCTCGAAGGCATCATTCCTCCGGGTTGTTCGAAAGAAGCCGTTTTTCCTCCGACGAATTTTGTTCTGCGTCGGATCAGCTTTGAGTTTGATGCGTTTGTTCTGGCTGCGCACGGTACGGGCAAACGAAGCTCAAAGGATGCTTTTCTTGACGGGTTGGCCGAGCGTTTTGCCGATGAGACCGATCTCATCTGCGCGGCGCTTGAGACCGCCAACGTCACGGAAGCGATTGTGTGTCGCGTCAGGACGCTTTATGAACGGGTACGTTCATGGAGCTGTTCTCAAACCCGATTTGCTCTTGCTTCCGCTGCACTGGAAGAAGCGCTTGCCGAAGGCAGCCGGACCCATGTCTGGTGCCGAAACAAGAAGCTTTTTGTTCAGTTTCTGGAGAAAGCTCGGGAAGCATTTGCGCAGGCAAATGCAGGCCACGAGCAGAACACAACGGAAGAGGCAGAGTCTCTCGTATCCGTTCCTTCAGTTGAGGAAAGGCGAGAGGTGCTTACCGGAGCGGCAGGCATGATTGCCCGCGGCCGGTCGCTTTTTCCTTTCGGTTAACCGACTTCCTGTTCAGTGTCTCAAGGCGAAAGCCTTGGGACACGGTTCCGGAATAATTTTTAGGAATTTCACTTTGTCTCAGATAACGATTGCGTTACCCGCGATATTAAAAGCGGTAAACGGCATTTTGACTTCTCTTTCTGGGGAAAAAGAAATCAAAGTGGTATTTGCCGGCACGCCTTGCACAGACGGCAAGACCGTTTATTTAGGAGAGCCGTTGCTTCAGTCTCAGGATGCGCTGGATGCCTACCTGTCTCACGGGACGCATGAGATTCATCACGTTTTGTACAGTGACTTTGATGAAGTGGCTTCGCTCGGAGGACTGCATTCGCTCGTTAATGCTCTGGAAGACGTTCGCATTGATGCCATCGGATATAAAAAATATCCGGGCGGCTATCTTTGGCGCAATGAACACTTTTCTAAGATGGCTCGGGCAGGGCAGCTTCCGAAAATCAACGAACATACTTCGCCGGGCGCGCTTCTTTGCCTTACTTGCTATTGGTGCATGACCGCACTGATGCTGGAATACGACTGCTCAAAGCATTATTCGGAAGAAGCAAAGAATGCTTTTGTACAGAGATTCGGTCAGGAGCTCTTTGAGCGGATTATGCAGAAGGCAGAAGAATCGGTCAGAAGCCCGAATACCGCTGCGGTTATTCAATGCGCAAGAGAGATTGCACAACTATTCAGTCAGGCGATTTCTCAAAAGGTATTCTCTGAAGAGAACAAGTGCAGTTCCGATCAACCAGGCGCCGGCTCTTCATCAAAAGGAGCATCGGCTTCTTCTGAAGGAAAGGGCAAAGCCAAAATTCCGAAGAAAGACAAGCAAAAGTCCGACGAGTTTGATGCCTTGTTCGAGAGCGATGATCTTAAGGACGCCGATATCCACCGTGCCATAGAAGAAGACTATAAAAACTATCGAGGAGCCACAGGCGAGAATCCGACCGGCAAAGCCGCGGTTTGGCCGACGGTCAGAAGTGAACTCAGTCCTCGGGTTGATCCTGAATTCAAAGCGGAAGCGGAAAAGCTGCTTCGCGGAGGCTCACAGCAGTTTCATCGGTTCCTGCAGGGATTGAGTTTCCAGCCTACGCGTTATGCGAGAAGCGGCAGAGACCTGGAGCCCAAGAGACTGAGCCGGTTGTATGTCGGCGACACCAGAGTGTTTCGATGCGAAGAATCTGTGCTGCGTCCGTCAGTTGCGATGTGCGTCCTTTTAGACCGCAGTGGCTCCATGACGCGCGAAGACATGAGAACCGGATCTTTGTGTGGTCAGGCCATCGCCGGAATGACTGATTCCGTGAGCGGATGCCGAAGCTCGGTTTATGCATTCCCGGGTGTTGAACGGCAGACGCTGTTAGAAGTCAAGCGTTTTGATGAGCCCGTTGCGTCTTGTTTAGATCGCTTTTGCGCGTTAAGGCCTTTCGGATACACGCCGGTCAGACAATCGATTAACTCTGCGGCCGCTCAGCTTGTCAGTCGAAGAGAGTCCCGCAAAATTATCTTTTTGATTACGGACGGATTGTGTTCCGATGCCGAACTTCTGACTGATATTGAGCAAGATTTGAAGCGTGCCGGGATTGAGATTGTCTGCTTGGGCATCGGGGATGATATTCCGAAGATTTTTAGTATTCAGTCAGACATCAAGCATTCTCGTCAAATGAAAGAGGCGGCTTATAAGCTTCTTGAAGAGACGTTTAGAAGAAGACATTGATCTTTAGCCGCATGGTCGTCGTGAAGATTTTTGCGATACCAAGTTTGAGCGGCTGTGTTAATTCGGCCTCGGAAGGATAATTAAGGAAGGAGATCCGTAGAGTTTTTCTTCTCGGATGATTTCTTTCTTCTTGAAGGAATCGAAAATTTTCAGGGGATTGTTCGTTGTTAGAAATTCAGCTTCCGAAATGCATTGAGGCGCGGCTGTGTCGGTTTGCTAAAGAAACGGGTCGCTCAGAGACTGCTTTAGTCAAAGAAGCTCTGGATCATTATTTAGATGATCTGGAGGACGTCTATTTTTCTGACAAGGTAGTACAACGAATACGCGATGGCCGGGAAGACGTCGTTTCCTCTGAAGAAATGGCGCAGATGCTTGGTCTCAAAAGTGAAGGGTCTCGTTAGTTGCGAGGATAATTTTTTGTAGTTTTTTTCAGCACACTTTCTTTCTATCGAGCCCTAGTTTCAGGCGGACGCCTCTTTTTGCAGCAGTTCTTCAAGGAGACAGTATGGCAGTGTTAAAGATCAGAATTCCGGACGATGAGTTGGCATGCTTAGAGGTCTTGGCAGAACGCAAGGCACGACCAAAACACAGATCGTTCTATCCGCTCTGAGAAGTGTTTTTGAAGAAAATTTCTTAGAGAAGAAAACGATTCTTCTGCCTGAAGACCAGTATCAAGCTTTGGTTGAATTGGTCGGCAGTCCTTTGACGCCGCAGGAAATTGAGGGCAGAAAGAAGCTCAAAAAAGTCCCCGACTGGAATTTGTGAGGCGGCTTTGCCAGCCGCCGCATTTGCATTAGGCAATCACTTCCGGGTGGCCGATTTCTTAGCAGGCTTGCAAAACTTTCCGCGGACGGCTTTTTTCCAATCTTCTGGCGTAGTTGGCGGAATGTCAGAGTAATCGATATCCTCGTCTCTGATGCTTTTGATTCGTTGGAGTTCTTCCGCAGTCCAGGGTTTGGCATCAGAAAGCTTGAAATGTACGGTTGTCATAGGCTTGATTTTCAATCAGCTTTTAAAGCGATTACTGTTCGGAATTGTTTGGCGAAATGGAAGTTTTCTGCATAGGTCTCTAGTGCGTGGGCAATGAGTGACACAGCGGCTCACCTTCCATTCTGATAGTTTGGCATCTCAAATCTTTAGTTTCAATGCTCTCAACTTGGTATGGTGATTTGAGGTCTGAGGTTTTGTTAGTTTATTCACAGCTTTAGAATTGAAAGAGCTTCCGACGGTAGTCTATCGGAAGCTCCTCTTCAGTCGCACTCTAACCATCTAACGAAGGTTAGAGTGTCTCTGAATATTAGGCAGGATTCTTAGCTGCGTTCACACCGGCGATACGACCGTATGTGAAGATGTCAGCCATAGCGTTACCGCCGACACGGTTGGTACCGTGGATACCGCCTGTGACTTCACCGGCTGCATACAAGCCGGGGACGACATTGCCGCGACGGTCAATGACTTGAGCGTCTTTGTTGATGATCACACCGCCCATGGTGTGGTGACGTTTCATCGTAACGCGACCGGCATAGAACGGGGCTTTGATGATCTTGTTGACCAGAACGCCTTCAGCACGGCCGAGCGGATCTTTCTTGGTGTCAACAGCCTTATTGTAGGTGTCGACAGCTTCTTTGAGGTTGTTTGCAGGAACACCGATCTTCTTAGCCAGGTCTTCAATAGAGTCGGCGTAGTAGAGTGTTCCGGTCTTCAAAGCAACTTCGTTTTCTGGTCCTTTGGAGTTCTTCAGCTGTTCAAAACCGTCTGCGTCAACGATTGTCCAAGCAATAGCCTTCGGCTGATCAAGCATGGCGTCACGCAATACGTCACGTCTTGCGTCTTCTTTAATGAAGCGTTTGCCGTCGAGGTTCACAAACAAGAAGCGGTCAACATGCGTGAAGAGGTTAGGAGCATGTTTTTCTCCCGGAACTCCGCCTGGGATGCACTGGATGTAATCCAGACCGCGGGTGCCGGCACCGATATCGACTAAGTCGATTAAAACGTCACCGGTGGCGCCGGGATGGTTTGTGGTATCCAACTGGCCCATGCGAGGATCATGAATGGCTGTCAGTCTGTCATTGGCTGCGAAACCGCCGGCTGCTGCAACGACGCCGTTAAGTGCACGCAGATAAAGCGTCTTGCCGCCTTTTTGTTCAACTTTGACGCCGAGAACACGGCCGCTCAGCTGATGTTCACGGATGATTTCGACGACGCGGGTGTTGTAGAGGATAGGAATGTCTTCTTTCTTGCAGACTTCAAGAAGTGCCTTGATGTATGCGCCGCCTCTCGGTCCGATGGGATTACGTGCACGTTTGTAGAGACCGGCATAGATCTGATAGATATGGTCTTCAAACTTGACGCTATGGTCTTTGAGCCATTGAACGCTTTCAGGTGCTTTTTCTGTGAGCTGGTGAACCAAGACAGGATCGCCGCGTCCGTCGCCGGCAGCTAATGTTTGTTGAGCGTGCAGGTCGGGAGAGTCTTTAATGCCGGCTTTTTCGTAGTCGGCTTTGATAGCTGCGTTAAATCCGCCTCCGGCACGAATTGTGTTGCCGCCGGCAAACATCATTTTTTCAAGGACGACGACTTTCTTGCAGCCGGCTTCTTTTGCAGAGACGGCAGCAGAAAGACCGGCACCGCCAGCCCCAATCACGATGACGTTGTAGGTGTCATCCCAATTGATAGCGGCTTCAGCAGCAGCTGCAGGAGCGGAACCAAGGAATACTCGACGTGAAAGCTTTGTCATTTTCTTCTCCGAATGTGAAATCTGAGGTTTGAGGCGGTTTGCTTGCTTGGCCTCGTTGAGAAGAAGTCTAAGAATTCAGCGCTTCTCGCCAAATAAACATTAGGTTATTGACAAAGTTAAAGTTAAAGAGTAAGCGATTTTGGTTAAGACTCGGAAACAAGATTTTCTGCCGCGATCATGCCAAATGTGAAGGCATCGGCTAAACCGTTTCCACCGATTCGGTTTCTTCTATGGATGCCTCCGGTGATTTCTCCGGCTGCGCAGAGTCCGGGGATCGTTTTGCCTTCCTTGAGACATTGAGCTTTTTCATTGATCCGGAGGGCGCCCATGGTGTAATGAATTCTCATGCCGACGCGGGCGGCCCAGAAGGGCTAATGGCTAGCCATTGAATATCTATTCAAACCTGCACATACTCAGCTTCCACTGGAGGGAGAGTATGAAAGAAATTCATAATTTGATGACAATCGGGGAAGTAGCCGGATCTTTTGGAGTTTGTGTTGCAACCGTACGACGGTGGTGCAAAAACGGCAAATTCGCACGAGTCATCCGAACAATGGGCAATCAAAGACGTTTTGATCCTGATGAAGTTCATGAAATGCTTCATCCGAACAGCGATAAAAGGATCGTGGTCGGATATGCAAGAGTCTCAAGTTATGATCAGCGCTCGGATTTGACAGCCCAAGCCGAAAGACTGTGCTAATACGGTTGTCAGCTGGTAATCAAAGACCTCGGAAGCGGGCTCAATTGCAAAAAGCCTGGCCTTAAGCGTTTATTGAGACTGCTTTTACTTCGACGTGTCAGCACGTTGGTTCTTACCCACGACGATCGACTCCTCCGATTCGGTACCGAATTGATTTATTTCATCGCTCACTATATGGGCACTCGCGTAGTCATCCTTGATGAACCGGAACAAGAGTCTTTCGAAACGGAGCTCGTCAAGGACGTTATTACCTTGATGACAGTCTTCTGCGCTCGCCTTTACGGGAAGCGCTCATGGAAAAATAAGGTAAAGGAAAATACGGGTATAAAGAATCTAAGTTTTCGTTAGTATCCAATTATTACTTTATTTTTACCCCTAAATGTCCAGCCTTGAGCGAACACTCGTGCGTCAGTTTGAGATGCCCAATGAGACCGATAGAGTTTCATTGGATCGGATGTGTTCGTCATATGGTTTTGTGGCTTCCAAATTTCTCTTTGCCTTCCAAACCAGAGAACTTCGAGGAGAGGTTAGGGACTTCCGAGCTTTTCGAAATAAATTGGTGGCAGCTCTGAGTAAAAAACCTGTTGAATTTAATCAGAGACTCGCGGACTTGCGAACAAACGGCAAAGCGGCGGAGGCAAATCTGCTTACTTTGCTCCGGGAACTTAAAGAGACGTCAGGGCCTCACCTGCAGGTGCGTCACTGGAAGCTGGCTTTGGAAGAAACATCCAAGATGGCATTGACGCATTGGAAAAGCGTCATTGCAGAAGCTAAAAAGAAGCTTGCGCATACGTTAAAGCATTTTAACGATCAGGATCGTCATTACGCGTGCTGGCTGCTTTGCGGTGTAAACCGTCAATTTTTTGAATTGTTGGACGGAAGAATCCCGGTGCCGAATCCGGAAGTATCTTTCGATCGGAACTATTGTCTCAGCTACGATCGGCCTCTTTCTTCAAAGGCACTTCGGTCAATCGCGGGAGTTGTAAGACGAACCGTTAATAAGGTTAGAAGAGACAGCGTCTGTTATCCGCGAACGCAAGCTTTTCACAACCGCATTGACTTTGATGCAAGCTGCTATACAGTCAGATCAACGGAAGATGCTCAATTTCTTGAGCTTATGTCACTGCAGCCCGGTAAAAGAATCTCCCCTCGGCTTAAAGGCAGAAGCAAGATCCGCGGAACGCTCCAGCTGATACGTGATACTGCGGGTACTTACTCGCTAAGAGTGTACGTGCCTCAGCAATGTGAAGAAAAAAGAAAGACCGGCACCGTCATTGGAATCGATCTCGGCTACACAGAGATGATGGCAACGAGTGAGCAGGAACTTCTTGGGACAGACCTGGGACAGTACTTCTCCGCTATTTCGGACAAACGACGAAAAAACAGCGAAGGCCGAAATCGCATGTACTCGCTCTTTCGTAATCTTCTGAAGAAGCCGGGCAAGGACAATCTCGCTAAGGCAGAGAGGATCCGAAAACATAACCTCGGCAGAAAGAAGCAGCGGGCCAGATATATCCGTGATATCGGAGTTATTAAGACTATCGTTGACAGAGAGCTAAATCTTCTATTTACTCGGAAGAAAAACCCGATCAAAGAGATTGTCGTTGAAGACTTGAGCGCTCGCATGAAGGTTCATTTCGGAAAGAAATGGAACCGACGGCTAAGCGGCTGGATGCGAGGATACCTACAGGAGAGAATCAGATATAAAGCAAAGAAGTTTGGGATTGAAGTAAGCGAAGTTAACCCTGCTCACAGTTCTAGGGAATGCCCCCGGTGTCACTACACGGGCAAAAAGAACCGACTAGGTGATTCATTTAAGTGCTCGCAATGCGGGTACCACGGACATGCTGACTTGGTTGCTGCGTTAAACATACTCGGCCGTC
>ENA-OPNB01001878-OPNB01001878.1-human-gut-metagenome-genome-assembly--contig:-NODE-1878-length-13390-cov-2.092013_pt1 | contig 13390 bp, 9 predicted proteins | sample MGYA00241528_ERZ501754 | MGnify/ENA primary metagenome ERZ501754 (study PRJEB25962, sample SAMEA2042646) | human gut metagenome | biome: human gut; feature: human-associated habitat; material: faeces... | reverse complement strand
TCGCTTTACCTTTACCATTTTTTGCTTCTTGCACCAAATTCGAAACTGGTGAATTACCGTCAAATGCTAAAACTACAGAACTCCTTCTTTCAAAAATTTCATAGTTAAAACTTTTATAAATTCCTAATTCCTCCGTTTCTGTTGAAACACATACTCCATTTAATTCTTTCTCTAGTAAATTATCTTTTTCAATCTCAGAAACCATTTTAGGAATAATTGCATCAATTTCAAACTTTTTATTAATTTCTTTAGAAATATCTACAATAGCTTTTTCATATCCCTGCATTTTATGTCCTATTACAAAATAAGCTTTTTCAGAACTAACCTTTTCCATTAATCTTTTTAATATTTCTTTTCCTTCTGAAGTTAAAAATGTTTCTCTTCCTTTAGCATTAAAACTTCCTCCCGCTATAATAATAGGTACTTTATTTTCTGGCAATCTTTTTATCTTATCTTTCAATACTTCTTCCGCTTCTAAATTATTATTTAATCTTAAATCAGCTTTAACTTTTCTGCTTTCTTCTATATTGTTATTTTCTAATTCCAATATTGCATCTCTTAAACTTCTGCCATTTAAAAAATTCTCAAATAAAAACTCTTTTTCATTAAAATATTTTTTACTATTTTCAATTATTTCTTCTTCTACTTCTCTCATTTTAGTAAAATCATCATCAGTTAATCCTAGCAAATTTTTTAATGCTAATTGTTCTTCTATTGTATCACTTCCATAAAATCCACATCCATCTGTTCCTTGTACACATCTAACACCATTTTTTATATATTGTTTTAATGGATGATTCTCTAAAGCATTTAAATTATTTAATCTAACATTAGAAGTTAATTGAAATTCTAGTACTGCCTTTGATTTTTTTAAGTTTTTTAATAATTTCTTTCCTTCTTTTGATTCTAGATTTGGAGTATATAATCCATGACCTATTCTTACCTTTGGAATGTTTTTTCCTTCTGGCGTTGCTTCTATTACACTTTCTATTGATTTTGATACATTTCCTCTTAAGCTATCATTTTCTCCAGCATGAATTCTAATTGTAAAATTTTCATCTTCATTTACAACATAATTTACAAGTTCTCTAATGACAGGTTTCAATTCTGTAATATCATTAATTTCTTCTCCAATAAAATCACTACCTACTACATATGGACTTTTTGCCACAGCTTTAATAACATTTAAATTATCTAGTAGATAAGAATCTCTAGTATTAACACCTTTTATAATAGTCAACGGTATTCTTCTAATTGCTGCTAAAAACCTTATTGCTACACCTGTTTCTTTTTCTATTTTAGGCATAATTTCATGAATTTCTTCCAAATATTTTATTGCTGGTTCTCCTAATTTTGCAAGTTCTGTGTCTGCCATTTCTACATATTCAATACCTTGTTTTTGATATTCTCTAGCTATCCATAATAATTTATCTTGTCTTAATGAATTAAATTCATATTGACTTCCTTTTTTATGATCTTCTATCATTCTTTTTGCATATTTTACAATGTCTTTTTCTGGTATTTTATTAATATCTTTTATTTGTATTTTCTCTTCTGATACCTTACCTTTAGCAAAAATATAACGATAAATATATACTTTTTCTAAATTTGTAAATACTGCTTGCCCGTCTTTTAATATTACTAGGCTATTTCTAATTTTTGAAATGTTATATTCTGCATTTTCTAAATTGTTTAAAATAAAATCTGCAAAGTTAATAAATGTATTATCATCAATTTTTCTAGTTAAATATTTTCCAGTAAGATTGCAATCTTTAAATTGTTCTTCTACTTTTTTTCTTTGTTTTATATTTTTTCTTCTTGTATCTTTGACATTTTCAATTTTAATTTTTTTATATAATATAATGGATACTTTATTTGACGCACTATACCTAATGCTATTAAAACATCGGGGGTTAAATTAGCATTCATATGAGTATGTAAATCAGTTCTAAATTTAGATTTTTTTAATATGTAAGATTTAATAATGGTTTTATCAATAGGCAATTTATAATTTTTAGTTTGTGACATTAAGGTTTTTGAAATTGCTGGGATTTTGGCTTTTATTTCTATTACTCCATTTTCATAAATATTAGCAATTTTTATGCCTCCCATTCTAAAAATATAAACAATCTCATTGTCTCCATTGATACTAGCAGGAATTGTTCCCTCTATTATTTTCATATCATTTTCGTTTTTAGTTGTCTCTACACCACATAATTTTGCTAAATTTGTAATTAAATTACCTGTATTATGATTTGGTGTCTCTAATATATATTTTATTTCATCCTTATTAATTTTATATAAATTAACTATAATATCTTTTTCTTTATCTAAATAAAATCTGTTTAATAATATATCTTTCATTTTTTATCCCCTCATAAATCAAAAAAATATTTATATATCATTTTAACATGTTTCTTTTTATTTTTCAATATTTATGTCAACTTTTTAATATATAATTCCTTGATTCTTTTTATAATTCTCCATTTCTTTAAAACATTCTTTTCTATCAATTTGCTTTAAATCTATTAAATCTACGTTTTCACCTTTTAAAAACTCATAAATTTTGTCATCTCTAAATCCTATACTACCTGCATCTTCTTTTGTACATCCATAATATACCGTTTTTATATTGGCCCAAATAATAGCAGATAAGCACATTGGGCATGGTTCACATGAAGTATATAATTCATACTCAGATAAATCATATGTATTTAACTTTTTACACGCTTCTCTTATTGCAACAATTTCTGCATGTTGGGTTGGATCTTTTTCTTTCAATACTCTATTATTTCCATTTGATATAATTTCTCCTTCTTTATTTACTATTACTGCACCAAATGGTCCTCCTTCTAAATCCATCCATTTTTTAGAATTTTCTTTTGCTATTTTCATATATTTATTCATTTTCTTCCTCCTTTATTCTTTTTATTGTATCATATTCGTTTTCAATTTTCCATATAATTTATGGGGTGAGTCTTTTGATTATAAAGTCTTTTAAAATTAATAAAAATTTAATAATAATCATTACTATTATTATAACTTTATTTACTAGCATTATATTATTTTATTCATTTGCAAATGACACACAAGAAACTAATAATACTAACTTTATAAAATGGGTTGATTTTAATATAACTTCTGAAGCTCTAAATTTAACAGCAAAGCTTGATATTGACTCACATAATAATAATAATAATAATGGAATAATATATAACTGGATTGAATTATTAGCTTATCTAGCTTGTAAAAATGGTGGAGATTTTAAAAGTTTCAAAAAATCTGATTTAGATACTTTAGTAAATAAATTATCTAATGTTGAAACCATATCAGATTTGACAAATAATTTAAAATTCTATGATTATTACTATGAAAGTTACTCTGCTGTACTTAGCAACTTTATTGGAAATTACGAAATTGAAACAGAAAATGAAGATGGTACAAAATCTTTTAAATCTCGTTATGGTTTAAAAGCATTTTTACCAATTGCTAAAAATTATTCTTTTTCTCATTATGATGACTTTGGAAATTCGAGATCTTATGGATTTAAAAGAACTCATCTTGGCAATGACTTAATGGGAAGTATAGGTACCCCAATAGTTGCAGTTGAATCAGGCACTATAGAACATATTGGTTGGAATCAGTATGGTGGTTGGAGAATTGGTATTAGAAGTTTTGATAAAAAAAGATATTACTATTATGCTCATTTACGAAAAAATCACCCTTATAGTGAAAACATGCAAGAAGGAAAAACCGTAAAAGCAGGAGATGTAATTGGCTACCTTGGCATGACAGGTTATAGCCTAAAAGAAAATGTTAATAATATAAATATTCCTCATTTACATTTTGGAATGCAATTAATATTTGATAAATCACAAGAAGATGGAAATAACGAAATTTGGATTGATGTTTATAATATAATTGAATTTTTAAAGAAAAATCGTTCCGAAGTTTATATGAATAATAAAGATACAAAAGATTATGTAAGGAAAAATGAATTTTATGAAAATGCATTTTTCGAATAGGAAAGCCAAATTTTACGTAAAATTTGCATTATATTTAAAAAAATGGTATAATTATTATGTAAATAAATTTTATAAGGAGGTCATTAATATGACGGAAATACGCAGACAGTTAAAAGAGTACATTAAGATGGTTGGAGCTGAAAATCTCATTTACCATCCGACCCCCAAGGAAAAGGAAGCATTCGAAGGCATTCTCTTTACAAGAGGATTGCCAAACATCTCAATAATACAAGAATTGGCTTCATAATCCAAACAGGCACTAGTAATTTCTAGTGCCTGTTATTTTTTTCCTAAAACAATACTTATTTCTTTATTTATCTTCCCTCTACTAATTTGTAAAACAACTGTGTCCCCTGGTTTCTTTTTATAAATAAACTCTTTTAAATCATTCATTGTATTTATGGCAATCCCATCAAAAGAATTTATAATATCTCCCTCTTTTAAATCTGTACTACTAGCAGGGCTATTATTTAAAATCTTTGTAACATAAATTCCTTTATTAAAACTCGTATTTTTTTGTGTTAAATATGGAATTACCTCTTTATCATAACCATATATTCCAATATTTGCCTCTTCAAAATTATCATTTTTTGCAAAACTTTCTATTACACTTTTTATAACATTAATTGGAACGGCAAAACCTATTCCTTCAGCCGAAGATATTTTTACTGTATTAATTCCTATAACTTCACCGGCTAGCTAAAATTAATGGTCCACCACTATTTCCAGGATTTATTGTTGCATCTGTTTGAATAAGATTAGTCATATATGAACTTTCTCCATTTTCTTCTAACTTTATAGTTCTATTTTTGGCACTAATAATTCCTGATGTTACGGTCCTTCTAAACTCAAAACCTATTGGATTACCAATTGCATACACGCTTTCTCCAACTCTAATTTGGCTTGAATCTCCCAAAGTTGCAGCCACTAAATCTTTTTCATTTATTTTTAAGATTGATAAATCTAAATCTATATCACTCCAAACAACACTTGCACCATAAGTTTTTCCATCTTCCAATGTTACATAGCATTTGCTGTACTTTTCTCCTGTTAAGTGCTGATTACTTAAAATGTATCCATTACTAGATACTATAATTCCTGTTCCAAGTCCTAATTTTTCTTCACTATTATTATCTAATATTGAACTTCCTGTATTTTTTAATTTTGATATTCCTACAACACTCTTAGTTACATCCTCAATTTTATCTGCCAGTGTATTACTTTTATTTGTTATATTTTCCACATTTTCTGAATAATTTGTGGATTGTAACCTAGTTGTTTGATAACTGTTTTGATTTATTTCTATTTTATTGTATGTATTGTACATATACCATAAAATAATCCATAGCATTATTAATAAAATTGTTATATATATTATTTTTTTATTTCTTTTTTTACTAACATATTTCAACCAATTCACTCTCCTATTTGTTATTTTTTCCTAATTTAATTATTTTAAACATTTGATTTTCTTTTTTTTATAAATAAATTCGTCAAAAATTTGCTTTTTTTTCATTTTCATAATATAATCTATATGTAAAATTATATTATTTAAAATTTGAAAAATAAAAGGTGAAATTATGGTAAAAAAGGACTTTTATGAATTAACAAATCCACAAAAGAATATTTATTTAAGAGAAGAATATTATCCCAATACATCTATCAACAACATTTCTTTTACTTATTATTTTGAAAAAGATTTAAATCCAGAAATATGTGTTAAAGCAATTAACAAAATAATTGAATCAAATGACGCTTTAAGAATTCGCATAAAAAAAGATGGCAATAATGTATTTCAATATATAAGTCAATATTGTTATGAAGAAATACCAATATTTAATTGTGTTAATAAAACTTTAATAGAGAAAAAACAAGAAATGGAAATCGATGCAAAAAAAATCTTCAAATTTGAGGATAATAAATTATATAAATTTGCAATTTACAAACTCGAAAAAAATCATACTGCAATATACGTAAAATTACATCATATCATTGCTGATGCTTGGGTAACAAAAATATTGTTAAACCAATTTATGGAATATTACAATTTGTTTCATAACAATGAAACTTATATTGATATTGAACAACCATCATATATAAACTATATTAATGCTGAGAAACAATATTTTTCTAGTGAAAAATTTAATAAAGATAAAGCCTTTTGGGATTCTTATTTAAATTCATTTACTGAAGCCATTCCATTTAAGGAAATAGCCAATAAAAAAACTTCTAGCTCAAATAGATATACAAATGAACTAGATTGTAGTGATAAAATTAATGAATTTTGTAAAATAAATAACATTACACCTTATGCATTTTTCATTGCTGTATATTCTATATATTTATATAAAGCACAATCAAAAACAGATTTTACAATAGGAACACCTTTATTAAATAGAAAAAACTATACAGATAAACATACAGTAGGAATGTTTGTATCAACAATTCCTTTAAATATACATATTAATAAAAATGAAACATTTATTGAATTTACAAAAAGAATAGCAATTGACTTAATTTCAATACTAAGACATCAAAGTTACCCATATCAAAATATGTTAGAATATACAAGAAAAGAAAAACAAATAAACACTAATTTATTTGATACAATTTTATCTTTTCAAAATATGAGACCAGACGAAAATATTTTAGAATGCAAATTTAAACATTTTTGGAACTTTTCAGCTAATCAACAAACTAGTTTTGAAATGCACATTACAGACTATAATGGTGAAGGAAGATATTTTTTAAATTTGGATTATAATGAATCGTTTTGCAATGATAATGAAATAAAATTAGTTTTCGAAAGACTAAAAAATATTATTAATAATGTACTTAAAGAAAATTTACCTATAAAAAACATTTCTTTTATAAGTACTGAAGAAAATAATAAAATAAATAATATATTTAACCATTTTACAAACTATTCACCTTCAAAGACATTAATTGACTTGTTTGAAGAAACTGTAAAAAAACATCCAAACAAAATAGCACTAAAATTTAAAAATGAAATTCTAACATATGCAGAACTATCACAAAAAGTTAATGGTTTTGCAAATACTTTGCTAAATAATAATATAAAAAATAATATTCCTGTTAGTATTTTATTAGAACGTTCTTCTCAAATGGTCATAGCTATGCTTGCAACATTAAAAGTTGGTGCATACTATATAACCATTGATCCTTTTTGGCCACTAGATAGAATAAATTACATTATAAGTAATAGTGATAGTTCTATTTTAATAACTCATGGTAAATATATTAATCAACACTTAGATATGAAATGTATAAATGCTGATGAAATTGATTATTCTAATTTATCAAATAATATTAATAATATACCTCATTCTTTATCAGATTATGCTTATGTAATATACACTTCGGGTTCAACCGGTAAGCCTAAGGGAACTATGATGACAAATAAAAATGTAGTAAATTTATTACATTCTACACATATAAATTTTAACCAAACCCCAAATGATATATGGACTTTATTCCATACATATACATTTGATTTTTCTGCTTGGGAAATTTACGGTTGTTTATTATATGGTGGTCAATTGGTAGTGGTTCCAAAAGAAACAACTATTAATCCTAAAGAATTTTTAAATTTATTAGTTAAAGAAAAAGTTTCAATTTTAAATCAAACTCCAGCATATTTTTATAAAGTTATTGAGGAAGAAAAATTATTAAACTTAAATTTAGATAATATTAGATATGTTATTTTAGGTGGAGAAGCAGTTTATGCTGAACCATTAAAATATTTTAAAGAAAAATATCCTAATATAATTATATACAATGGCTATGGTCCAACAGAAACAACAATATTTGCAATAATGGGAGAAATAACAAAAAATGATATAAATGATAATAATATTTATATAGGATATCCTCTTGAAAATTATAAAATACGCATATTAAACCAAGATTTACTTCCTTTAGGTATTGGCTGTGAAGGAGAAATATGCATTAGTGGTAATGGCGTATGTAGCGGCTACTTTAATAATCTTGAAATGACAAAAGAAAAATTTATAACTATAGATGGTGAAACTGTATATAGAAGTGGTGATTTAGGTTATTGGAACTATGATGGAAGAATTAAATATATAGGTAGAAATGATAATCAAGTTAAAATTAGAGGTTTTAGAATTGAATTAGAAGAAATTGAAAAAGAATTATTAGCATGTAAATATGTTACTAAAGCTGTTGTTATGCCTATTGAAAATAACAATTATACAAAATCACTAGTTGGCTTCATAGAAACCTCTAAAGAAAATTATGTTGATACTGTATTACAAGCAATAAGACGAAATCTAACTTCATATATGATACCAAAATTATACCAAGTTAAAGAAATGCCTTTAAATAATAATGGAAAAATAGATAGAAAAAAACTACTTTCACAAATAGATCTTAGAAATAAAGAAATAATAAAACCAACCAATAATCTTGAAAAAGAATTATTTGATACAATTACTAAAATAAAAAATATATCAAATATATCCATAACAGACGACTTTTTTGAAGACTTAAATTTTGATTCTTTAGATATAATGCAAATGTCTACATTATTATCTAAATACAATGTTAGTATACAATCAATTAATAATAATTCTTCAATACAAAAACTAGCACAATCTATAAACAATAAAAATGATAAATCAACTATAAATGTATTTCATGAGGTAGAAATACAAAACCATACATTTTCTTATGATTTAAACAATGTTTTATTAACAGGATCAACAGGTTTTTTAGGTGCTCATATATTAAGAGATTTAATAAAAAATCCTAATACAAAAAAAGTATTTTGTTTAATACGAAACAAAAATGGTGTATTAGCTGAAAATAGGTTTAAAAAATTTATTAAAGATTATTTTACTTATGAAGATATGGCAAATCTTGACAAAATTACAATTATTAATGGGGATTTTGAAAAAGAAAATTTCGGAATTTCAGATGAGGAATATTCGAATTTAACCAAAAAAATATCAACAGTTATTCACTGTGGAGCTTATGTAAAGCATTATGGTAAATATAATAAATTTCATATGACAAATGTTATTGGAACTGAAAATGTAATTAATTTTGTACATAAATCTAATGCAAAATTAGCACATATATCAACAATTTCTGTTGGTGGTTATTGTGATATTAATGACATTAAATATTTGGATGAAAACTCTATTAATATTGGACAAACATTTAATAATCATGTATATATGATAACTAAATATGAAGCAGAATGTAAAGTACTAGATGCTATTAATTCTGGTTTTATAAAGGCTAAAATATTTAGATTAGGAAATATTATGCCAAGAATTACAGATGGTAAATTCCAAACAAACAAATTAGATAATGGATTTTTAAGCAGAATAAAAACAATTCTTAGCATTAAATCAATTACCAAAGATTATCTTAATCTTACAATTGACTTAAGTCCTGTTGATTTGTGTTCTCAAGCAATTGTTACTTTATTAAAAAATAATACTAATAACACTATCTATCATATATTAAATAATAATCTTCTTTCAGTTAAAGATTTAGTATCTAACTTTAATATTGAAACAATATCAACTGAAGAAGCTATAAAAAGAATTAAACAATTAGATGATCCTCATAGTGCCCACTTACTAAATGATTTATTATATTCAAATTTAATAGAAACTAAAACAATTGAAGAAATTAGTTGTAATGAGCTATTAAATTTAGGATTTTGTTGGAATAAAATTGATACTGATTATCTAGATAAAATTTTTAAAATTGTTAAGGAGTAATAAATGAAAAACTTAAAATTAAGAATATATAGTAAATTATTATTATTAGAAGTAGCTGTAATTGTACTTATGCGATTTCTAATACCTGTATTATCTAATTACCCTCCATATTCAGAGGCAATTGATTTTCAATTAAAAATAGAGGTGTTAACCCATGACCAGCAATATATCCTGTTAGGAATATTTGCATTGTTATTACAAACATTTTTCATAAAAATATTCTTCTCAGACATATTTAAATATATAAAAAAAGACCCAAAAGATGTAACTATAAAAGAAACCGAACAAGTTAGATTGCAATGTTATAAAATACCAAAAAAATTATTTTTTGTACAAACAGTTTTACTAGGAATAGTTTTACGCATGTTGTTTTCTATGGTTCAAATTAGCATTATTTTATGTATTAAATTTTTATTAATATATTTTTCATTTTTTACAGCATCATGGGTTATATCCATGGTCCTAATTAGAAGTGATTTAAATGCTATTATAGAATCTACATATACAATTAATAAAAATGTAACCTCATTTGGAAAGAAAACAAAATTTTATAAAAACTTATTACTTAACTTAATACCTTTCTTTATTTTTATAATGATTACAATTTCATTATTGGGGTATTCTAAAGTAACTGAACAAAATGGTGAAAATGGTTATTATTACTACAAACAAGCAATGAATGATATAGACTTTGATAATGAAACACTAGAAACCATTTCAACTAAATTAGATAATATTCCTTTAAGAAATTCTTCAGATTACTACTTTATAATTGGATCTAATGAAAAAAAATTCTCATCAAATTCTGGTAATGCAACAAATTTCTTTATAGAATATGCAAATGAGTTTTTAGATCAAACAGATGGGAGAGTTTATGAATATTATGGAGTAGAAGAACAAGGTTATGCCAAACGTATTACATTACAAGATTCAAGTTCTGTATTAATTGGTTTTAAATATACAACTACAAATGTAGAAATAATGACATATTTTGTTGGTATTAGTATTGCAGCAATTATTGTTTATATCATTATATTATTAATCTGGACAAAAAATATAAGTAAAAATATTTCAGAAATCTCAAACAGATTAACAGAAATTTCAAAAAAAGATAATGTTATAAATGAATCTCCACTTCCTTTACTTTCAAATGATGAGCTTGGAGATCTAACAATTGCATTTAATAAAATACAACATTTAACACAAGAGTATATTACCCAAATAAAAGACACACAAGAATCACTAATGGAAAGCGAAAGATTATCTTCATTAGGCCAACTAATAGGAGGAATTGCACACAACTTAAAAACACCTATAATGTCAATAGCTGGAGCAGCAGAAGGGTTAAATGATTTAATTAAAGAATATGATTCATCAATTGATGACCCAACAGTAAATAGCCAAGACCACCATGAAATTGCAAGTGATATGTCTACATGGATTGAGAAAATAAAAAATTATACAGAATATATGTCAGACATTATTACTGCTGTTAAAGGTCAAGCTGTTGTCATGTCAAATGAAGACGATATTAACTTTACAATATCAGAACTTGTAAAAAGAGTTACAATCCTTATGAAGCATGAATTAAAAAATGCCATTATAAACCTAAATACAGATATAAAAGTTGATGAAAACTTAACTCTTAATGGTGATGTTAATAATTTAGTTCAAGTTATTAATAATATGATATCAAATGCAATTCAAGCTTATAATGGAAAAGAAAATGAAAGTATTGAATTTACTATTACCAAAGACTCAAAAAATATAATATTCTCAATTGAAGACCATGCAGGTGGATTGCCAGATAAAGTAACAGATAAACTATTTAAAGAGATGATTACAACAAAAGGAAAAAATGGTACAGGATTAGGATTATATATGTCTTATTCTACAATAAAAGCTCACTTTAATGGTAATATAACCTTTGATACTAAAAAAGGAAAAGGAACTAAATTTAATATTTATATTCCAATGTAAATTTATAAAAAGTATTAAGTAAAAACTTAATACTTTTTATTTATATAAATATTAACCTATAGTTTACATTCTATTCGAATTTTGTCAACTATTTATATTTTTTAATCTAAACCTCTTGCTTTTTATAAACTTTATCAATATAATGTAATCGAGAAATAAAACATACAGAGGTGATATTATGAGGCACGGAGCACAACAAGCAGCAGTAAACCAAAGCACAAATGATAATTATAAAATACTTGTCGTAGACGACGAAGAAGGAATTTTAGACTCTCTATCAATATTTTTAAAAAGATCTGGATACCAATTTGTTGGGATAACTGACCCAGTAGAAGCAATTGAAAGAGTTAAACAAGAACACTTTGATTTATTAGTATTAGACTTTATAATGACACCACTTCATGGAGATCAAGTTGTAGAAGAAATAAGAAAATTCAATAAAGAACTGTATATATTACTATTAACAGGTCACAAAGATTTAGCCCCACCATTAGAAACAATCAAAAGGCTAGATATACAAGGCTATTGTGAAAAAAGTGATAAATTTGATCAAGTAATATTACTTATAGAATCAGGAATAAAATCAGTTGCTCAAATGAGAGAAATTCAAAGAATAAATGAAGAATTAAAAGATATTATTGTATCTGGATATACAGAAAAAGAAGAAAATAGATATATTTTCAACTTAATGAAATGGTGGGTATATTTAAAATTTGACCATTATTATGTAGTACTTAATTCAAACAATGGTAATATAACATTTGAAGAACAAGAAGATATAATATGCAAATTTGATATTGAAGAAGAGGATTTATTTACTGTTTTTTCATGGAGCGATCTTGCGGGTCAAGAGTATGGAGTCGTTAAAGATATAGATACATATTATGACGTGGCTGAAAATTTAGTAGGTTTGGGGATAAAAATGCCTCAATTTTATTTATTATTTAATGCATTAAATATTGATGGTTTTATTATTTCCGTAGAAGAAAATAATGAATTAATATATCAAAAGATAACTTATAGCAAAAAGGTGTCTTATGCCTTACCCTAACAATATAAGTTGATTATTGTGGATACGAGATAATACCGGGCTGGGCTGACAAGCTTTAGCATCAAATAGAAAAGAAATGAAAACGATAAAAGAATTACTTGATATAGTTATTGCATTGGAAAGCAATTCTCAAATAAGCAAGGCTATCGACTTTCATAAGGGTGTGCCTACTCTTGAAAATGGCAATTATAGAAAACTCTCTCCTATGTTGAAAGTAAGGTATGAGTTATTGGGTAGATGGCTAAATGCTACACATGGAGATTGGCTTGACGTGGAAGAAATGGAAAGCTTATGGTGTGAAAGTGTAGCTGATGAACGGTTAGCAGGGATTGTTCGAAGCGTAAGAGCGTCAATGGATAATTGGGAAGATCATGCAGCCGGACTATTTGCGCTAAACAGAATTTCTATTTTTGCGGCAAGCGATAACGGTTATGAAATGATTTGCCTAATATGGTTTGACGGCACAGAAGAACCGGAGTTATGGGTATATGATTGTAACGGTGAAAGTCGATATAAAGACTTGGCTTCCTATTTGCAAGCATATATAGATGATGATG
>ENA-OPNB01001864-OPNB01001864.1-human-gut-metagenome-genome-assembly--contig:-NODE-1864-length-13490-cov-3.686342_pt1 | contig 13490 bp, 17 predicted proteins | sample MGYA00241528_ERZ501754 | MGnify/ENA primary metagenome ERZ501754 (study PRJEB25962, sample SAMEA2042646) | human gut metagenome | biome: human gut; feature: human-associated habitat; material: faeces... | reverse complement strand
TTCGCGCATCCTCCGCATCGCTGTTCCATTTCTGGCTCGTCCGCTTGATGTCATTCAGTCGCTGGATATGTAGTTTTCAAGCTGCACGAGGAGAATTGAAAATGTCCCCTCAATGCATAGGCCACGGGAACGATCTTTTTATAAGGTCGTTTGAAAGATTTTTTTAATTTTTTGCATACGGATGGCAATTGCGGCTTGTGTACATCCCCACTTTTTGGCGAGTTCTTTCTGACCATGTCCTTCAAGCGTGACATAGGTAAGCAGTTCGAGATCTTTGTCATTCAGTTTCATAACCGCACGGATTAAACGCTCATTCTCCAAGGTATCAATCCATGCATAGCGGTTTTGAAAACCAGTTTCATCAAAGGTGGTAGACATGACCCCGCTTTTTCTAAATAAGGCAGAACGCCGATCATCGTCTGGACCATCAATTTCTATTGACGGCATTTTCGTTGCCCTGCGTTCATACGCACGATTCCGGCAGAAGCAGTGCCAGTCATACTCATATATTTTTTGAATGCTTTTTTCGCTCATTCCTGCGTTGGCGTATTCTTTTCGCAGTTTTGCCCATTCACGATCAAATTTTGCTTTCTCTGCTGCACAGTTGAATCCCATACGGATTCCTCCATTCTTTTGAAATTTTGAGAAAACCAAAATTTCAAAAGCGGAGGGGCGCGAGGCTGGTAAAAAACGGCCAATGGCGCAGTTCTGTTATCAAAAACAAACCTGCGCCATTGGCCGCTGTAAAAAATTACGAAGCAAACCATCTTGTCTTGAGAAAATAGCCGCATCTTGCTGCAGCCCATTTTGTTTTACAATATGGTTAGCCGCTTACCTTTCGTGTCAAGAAATTGAGTCTGTTAACTGTAAGTATATAGTCACGGGTAGTCTGCCTACCTATTTTTCCTTCATCCCTTTGCTTTTTCTCAATAGCGCCTCGACTATAGCCATTCGCTGACGCTATCAGGAGAGTCCTCAAATAAGAACGCCACGCTTTGTAATGTTTGTATGAAGCAGTGTCTCTCCAATGCATGATTCTCTGGGAATAAGGATTAGCGTTGAAGAGAAGTGCAGTGCAATTTTCGCAAGCAGCGGAAATCGCTTGCTGCAACGAGCGGAGAAAGTGCAACGTGTAAACGCCCCTTGAACCAACAGGGATTCTGCGCCTTCTCTTTATACGGTGTCTTCATAATCTCATAGCAGTTTGATTTTACATTCACGGCAGCAAATGCGTTATCTGAGGCGTCTCTACAGCTCAAGGGGCATTTTATACGTCAGCGTCAATTGCCCACTGGCATTCTCATAGGCATCGCCGTATGTAAAGCCGCAGCCCATGGAGCCTAGAAGCACGGATTTTCTAAAAATGTCCATCTCCTTGTAGGGCGAACGACTGATTCGTTCTTCAATGGCGGATGTTGTCTTGGCCGAGCCGCGGGACAGGGTCAGCGTCGGAGACAGCTTCACCAGCATATTGCTTCCAAACACCAGCGCCACGGTCACCGGGAAAAACTTGCTGACGCGGCGGCGCGGCCATGCAGCACAGCTACTGCACGGATATTCCTTGGGGCGAAGCCCAACCCGGCGATCTGGCCTTTTATCCGGATGATTCCCACGTCGGCATCGCTGGAGGCACAGACGCAGACGGCAATCTGCTGATCGTCCATTGCAGCGGCGGTGCAAACGGCGTGGTTATTACTGGTTCGGCGGGATTTACGGCAGTGGCAAGTCCGAATTTGTTTAAAGCATAAAATCTACGGTGAGACACATTGCACAAAGCAATGTATCCCACCGGGAGAACCATGCTGCCCGTTCTGACAGGACGTACGTTTTTTTGCAACAATGCACGTCTGAGTCACAGCTAGTACAAATCTCCATCTATCACTTCAAATAGATCCATCCCAGCGATTTCTTCATGCGAAAGTATGTTCTCAAGTACATAGCTATCTTCATTAAAATATAGAATCTACTGAAAGAACGTCTCATAACAAACTACGTTTTCCGTTTGATCTATCTGCGCTTCCGTGTCAGTTGCGTTTCCATTTGATGCAGCCACAGCAGGTGACAGTGCTGACAGCAGGAAAACTAAAAACAAAATATCGTTGCTTTGTTTTCATTTTTTCCTCCTGCTTTATGCGATGGAATTCTTATAGCTTATTCCCTCAATCCCTCCGGCTCCATTTGCGTTACGATCACGGCCTGTGTCGCAGCAATCGCTTCCTGCCACTGCTCGGTTCCGGGCGGGCAGGCCACATACAGAAGCGCCCCCTCCGGCTGCAGCGGCAGGTTGTGCCAGATGTTCGATATTGCAAACGGCAGCGGGGCCTTGACAGTGGCGCGGAGCTGATACAGCCCGCTGCCTTCTTCAAATCGGACGCCATACTTAGACGGACAGACGTAACCGTCCGCGCTCCAGCCGCGATCTATACACACGTCATCCAGCTTGACCCACGCATCGCTTCCCTCCGGCGCGATGGAGAACTCGTACCAGCCCACGTTGTCCGCGCCAAAGTAGAATTCCAGATCTCCGCAGACGCTTTCTCCAACAGGGGCGTCTGCGTTTGCGCTCAGGGCGGTGGTGCCGCATTTCTGACGGCGTCCCTCCGGCCAGTTTTTCGGGCATTCGCCGCAGCGGGTGAAGCTTTCCACCAGCAGCAGTTCTTCCCCCGCGCACCAGGCAGACTGCCACGCCGCTGATCCCGGCTGCCTGTACACCCGAAGCAGGGTGTGATCGTCCGTGATGCAAATGTCGTGCCATGTGGCCGTGACTTTGTTGGTTTCTTCCCGATGAAGCTGATAGCGCGTACCTTCCGCGTCTGCGTCAAGGGGAACGCGAAGCAGACGGTAGCCTTCGCCGTGGATTTTCTCGTTTTCACACAGGCCATCGCTTGCCTCCGCGCTCACGGCAATCCAATCCTCGCAGCCCTCCGGGGCAAGGAAATAGCTGGCCGCCTCCTCATTCGGCAGGGCAACATAGCAGCAGTCGATGACCCCCGGCCCCGCTTCGGCGGGATCGCCCTCCTGGAAAAACCAGCTTTGCGGGCAGTCGGCGCAGCGCCGCATGGGCAGAAGCTCCGGCAGCTGCTTACCCGTCTTCGGGTCGCTTCCCACGACGAGCAGCGTTGTCTGATCCTTGATCTCAAGCGACCATAGCTCCTGCACCTCAGCGGGCGTCACCCCGACCGTCGTAGTCCTGAGCTGATAGCGTCCGTCTGCTTCATCCGCGAAGCGGAATCCGAACTTTGAAATATGCGAGGGCTGCTGATGCACCCGGCTGTGCTCCTCTGACTGGCCGCAGGTTCCCAGCCAGTGCGCCTCTTCTGCCAATCGTCGCTGCCCTCGGGGGCGATGGAAAATTCATAATCGCCGATGTCCGCTGTGGCAAAGAAGAATACCAGATCGTAGTCCCCGTCGCTTTCAGGAGAGAGAAATGACGGATCTTCTGCCTGTTCCGGTTTGGCTGGGCGCGCTTGCGGCGTAGGCTGTGCCTCAGTGGGCTGCTCCACCCCTGGCGGTTGCTGCACAGCAATATCTAGCTGCGCACTACGACTTTGTTGATGGCAACCGCTCAGCATCAACACCGCAATCACAAGCAGCAGGAGACACATCACACTTTTTCGCTGCAGAGTAACGACTCCTATCATAGAACATACCTCGCGATCATTCTGTCTCATGACCTGTACTGGTCAATCCTGGCATATTTCCGTAATAGCCACAGACCAGACAAGTCCCCATACCACCGACTTGTGCGTAGTGACTTCCGTAAAGATAAGTCCCGCACGCTGTGCATGCTCCTCTGTGCTGCGTCGAGGAATATGGATTCCAGACATTCACATTATGCGGACAAATAATAAAATCCAAGTAGGGGAACGTTTGTGCAAATCCACTCCATGTCACATGTGAAATTGCTACAGTGCCGTTATCAGGCCAGTTTGCATGGTAGATGATAACGCCAGTGCTGTCTCTGCCAACCAAAATCATTGTATGCTCATCTGACGTGCTGCCGCTGTAGCTAACTCTGAGCAGCGTTCCAAGAACAAAAGACTGAAGTTTGTTCTTAATTTGCGTTTGAGTATAGTTTCCGATATACTCAAAACCCTGAGAGCATTTTGCACCACTGCTTCCAAATAAGTAGTCATAGATATAGAGCCCAAATCCGTGGCATTGCGGACCTGTACCAAAACTCGTGCTGGTTGATCCACTATATGTGCCGCCTGCGGGATATTGCGCGTTAGGAATGCTTTTTCCGTTTATGGTGGTTGTATAGTTTGACTGATCTGTGAGGCCAACACTTGTTGCCGCAATGTAAAATGTGTTCGGGTCACGGATGGCCCGAACTGCGCCTGTGGTCAAATCAAAGTACTCATACGTGCCCTCCCATGACAGCTCATATTCATCCTTGCACAATGCGTTAGGGCACGCGACCATAGTCGGTTTTTCACTGCCAATCATGACGCCTTTGTTCTGATACGGTATAGCAAATTCAATCTGGTATTCTGGCACGTACTCTGCAACATATTCTTGTTGCGAGTCATCAACGCTGGCAATCTTATTCTGCGTAGAAATAAAGATAGCTCGGTTGCCGATAGCCTGAACATCATCGGCTTCGCTCAACGTTTCACCTGTTAAGTGAATCTTCGCGCTGTCTGTTTCTTCATGAGCATAGACAAATGCCGATAAGAGCATCGCTACAACCAAAAGCAGGGCAAAAATACGGATTTTCTTTTTCATAGTTGTCCTTCCTTTCGTGGCATTCATTTGGTTCCATATTTTCCATTAGATACTGATTGATTCGTCCGTTTCGGGACTACGTCTTCTTTGTTTTGCCTGAGGAACACTGCACTCTGTCAGTGCGTAATCCAAAAGGTTATTTTTTTAGGCCTTCGTCTTCGAGGACGCAACATCCATGTGAAAAATCAGGCCCGCAGGGCTGGTGCGTGATCTGTATGTCAATGATCCGGTCGGGCTGTTTGGGGAACGTGAGCTGCGTCAGTTCCTGCGCGTCTAGCGCATAGCGGTAAACGTTCCAGATTGTCTTGCCCTCCGCCTGGCCGACGAAATACAGGGTATTGCCGTCCAAGGAAGGATAGAACATATGAACCTGCTGAATTCCGGGAATTGCCACATTCTCCACCTCCTGCGAGGTGATGTCCAGACGTTTGAGTGTACGCTTTCCACTGACCATCTGTGGCTCTGTTGTCATCAGAATGGTATTTTCATTCAGCCGTCGGGTCAGACAGATTTCAAAATCCTCCGTAAAAAACAGAGGTGTGACATTCTCAAATGTTGCGTCGATCAAAGAAATTGTTTTAGGCCGGATATGTGTCTCCGCCGCAACGCGGTGTGTCCGCATTTCCGCATCCGAGCAAGTGAGGATCAAAAATTCGTCTGCGTAATCGTCATAGGAGAAGGAGTGATGCCACGTATCGTCGTCGGCCTCATTTCGATAGGTAAACGTCTGGCTGTCAAGGTCAAACCGGGCAGGCTGACAGGTTGTGCAGAACTCCCGAGCCACATTGGCATAGAGCGTGCCATCCACAAAGAGAAGATCATTAAACGCATTTTTTCCATCCGTCAGCCGCTGGACATTTCCTGTTTTCAAATCACACGAATATAGGTTGTCATATGTCTCGTCCGGGCGTGCAGACGCGTAGTAGACGATCTGGTGTTCAAAATCCACCGTATTGGCCGGATACACATATGGGCCGATTGGCGTCTTGAAGATTACCCGAAACGCCTGCGACTGTTCATCGTAAGCATAGATGACTAGCTCCACGCCGTCATCCGTATTTTCGCCGTTGATGTTGTCTACCACAGTGACAAGCAGCGTCTCCACTAGTTCTGTGTCCGGGGCTCCCTCGGGCGTCTCGATCTCTGGCAGCGTCGGCTTTTCCGCCCCGTCTTCCGGTTCAGCGGCAGAGGCGTCCATGTTGGACGCCTGTTCCGATGAACCTGCTTCGTCCGGAAGGTCAAGGTCGGTGTTTGCGCTACACGCCGTCAGTAGCAGCAGCATAAGAAGAATGGAAATCAATTGCTTTGCTTTCATATCTCTCCTCCTGTTTCAAAAAGGGCAGGACATCCGCCGCTGCCGGGAGCAGAGGCGGATATCCTCTCTAAGCGTTTTTATCTGGCAGGGGCTGTTTGATCAGAAAACCGCTCGTGGTAATATCTCACATTATTTGCGTTATCTGTCGGCGCTCCATCCGGGGTTCCTGCAAGCTCGCGGATGTTGTCCTCGCCCCAAATGTCGATAATTGCATCGGGCAATGCGCCAACATCGGCCTGATAGTAGGTAAAGACCTCGTCGGTGTCCAAATTCCGAATCTGAACATTTTTGTCGCCCACTTTAGAATAATCATAGGCCATTTTGGTTGCGCAATCATATGGCTGAAACCGATTATTTCGGTTACCATATGTACCAATAAAATAAGTGGCTCGCCCTGTTCCAAGGAAATGCCGTTATCCTGCTTCGATTACCCGATTATATTTTCTTTTGCTATCCACTTAATTATGTTAATATCGTAGCATATGGGGACAATTAATTGAAAACTCTAAAGAATATTTCTGGCGGAAATAAAAATGCACTCCTTTGGATTATTCCGGCTATCTCTTGCGGAAAATATAATTATTCCGCAAGGAGTGGTTGACATGGACAAGAGAATTGCTACAATAATCGGAATGAATCTGCAGCGTTTGTGAACACAGTATGGATTAACCCAAGAACAGCTTGCTGAAAAGGTGGGTATCAGTACATCATTTTATGCAAATCTCGAACGCGGAAATAAAGGCGTCAGTATTTCAGTACTATATGACCTAGCAAATTGCCTGGGCGTAAGTGTGGATTATCTGATATACCCAAACCAAGCTGATGCTCGCATCCGAAACCTTGAGACACTCTTGAGGGATAAGCCCGAATCGTTTATAATCGCAGTAGAACGTTTGGTTCAACTTTGTATTGAAGAATTTTCAAAATCGGAATAAAAAGTGTTGAGCAAGACTCTTGGCCAAGAAGGATATAACATGAGTTTAAATCAAGAAGAAGAGGAATATATCGAGCGACTTTACCGGGAGATGTACACCCGTCTGTGTATCTACGCGATGAGTGCACTGGGAAGCAAGGCACTTGCTGAAGAAGTTGTACAAGATACTTTTCGAATTGCGTGTATTAAGCCAGATGGATTGATGAGCAGTAAAAATCCACGTGGTTGGCTCATCAATACACTTAAAAATGTGATTCGTAATAGACGGCGAACTGAGGCTAGACTTAGTAATGCACTACTTGCGGCGATGTCTGCGTATGAGCCGCAGGCAAGCACAACTGTGGAGACAACAGAATTCATTGTTGCCTACTCAGATGCTCTAGGAGAAGAAGATTTTCAGCTTCTTGTAAATATCGTTGTTCGTCGATATACTATGTTGGAAGCTGCGGAAGAATTGGGAATTACGGTTGAAGCCTGCAAAAAGCGTGTGCAACGTGCAAAAAAGAAGCTTCAAAAAATAATTGAGAAAGACTTTTAATGTATGTCCCCAACAAACCAATTGTGTACATATAAAAACAAAGGGGGTTCACAGAGATGTCGGAATCCAAAGAGCATTTTTATCGAGATTTTTCAAAGTTTGACGAGATGAGCACGGAGGAATTGAACGAAATTTTACGTCAGGACTCTCAGCTCCCAGACGGCGAAGACTCCGATACTGATGCAATTTTATATATTATGGGGGTGATCGCAAAGCGCAATCAGGAGCTGCCGTCATCTGATTTCGGAGATGTCAATCACGCTTGGAGTTCTTTTAACAAAAATTATCGTTTTGCTTCAAGCGAAGGATGCTCGCTCTTTGATTTTGATGATGAGCCACAGCTGAATGGTACTTCCGACAAAACGCAAATCCTCCGGCCCGCACCGCGTTCAAATACGCGTCCACGCAAATGGGTTCTTCGCACAGCCCGCATCCTTGCGGCAATCATTGCCGTTCTGCTGGCAACCTCTCTAACTGCTTATGCATTTGGGTTTGAATTATGGGGGGCAATTGCCAACTGGACCAAAGAGACATTTGGTTTCAAGTCGTCAGAATATACGCAAACCGTCGCGCGTTCTTCCACGAAAGAAATTCCGGCGCCGTTGGCCTCTATTGCCAATGAGATGGAAATGCACGGCATACCTACGACGATTTTGCCAAGTTATCTTCCTGATGGGTTTGTGGAACGTGATTTCCAATACAACGCCGTAACTCAACCTGAGTCTCTATACTGTCTCTTGGAGAATGGCGATTCTTCGATCACGTTATTGTATACAGTGTTTTCAGAGAATCAGGATCATTTACTATATGAAAAGGACACGGTTGATCCTGAGCAGTACGAATACAATGGCACCGTATACTATATCATGACCAACAAGGGAGTTTATTTTGCAGCGTGGACTGCGGACAATATCGAGTGCAGCATCGCGGGCGTTGAAACTTATGATGAAATCATTAAAATCATACAATCGATAGGAAGCGCAAAGCGATCTGATCGAGGGGATTGGCCTTGATGAAAAAACACACATTTTTTACGATGCTCTGCGTTCTACTAGTATTGACGGGCTGTCAGAAACGGCAAGAGCAAACGGATATCCGTCTGCCGGAATCGGAATCGGCAGTTACGGAAGAAACAATAACCGTGCCTTCGGAAAAACCAGAAGAAGCGCTGCCGGAAGAATCCAGCGCAGAACCAGAACAGGAGAGCGTTGCTCCGGATCTCGGCACCTACAAAGAGCTTCTGGAAGTCCTTCAAACGCTGCAAACACTGGAGGACTGGAAAAGCAGCCCGGAATACGAGATGATCACGGCGCAAAAGGAAAAAGTTCTCAGTCAACTGATTCGCAGCTTTTACCACGGGCAGGACAGCCTCAGTCTTCGGGATACCGCATGGGGCGACCGTGATCTGCCCGGTATGGCGTTTGAAGTATTCCGGAGTCTTCTTGGCTCGGAAGATTTGGAGCGGGAAGCCGAGACACCGCTCGAGTGGTTCCGGACGTGGTTTATCTGGGCGTTCGGACATATTCATGAAGCAGACGCAGAAGGACTGCAAGCACAGTATCCGGCTTCTTATGCCGCAATTTATTCGCTTATGGATCACCACGATACATGGGAAAATTCCGTTACAGCCAATTTGGACAGGGTCGGTCAGTACGACTTCGATCTCTACGCAGCGAGAGACCAGATTGTGTCCTACATCCGTAAAAATGAAGAGATCTGGCCGTTTTCGTATACGCTAATCCTGCGAGCAAGCAGCGCACCCTACGGTGCAGAGAGGCAGACACCCGGTGATCCGAATCTGTACGTCGACTTTATCTGGTGGCGCGTATGCGATGGTGGCTTGCGGGAGTATTTTGTCGTGCAGGAACTGACGCTCAACCCTGAGACAGGAGAATCGTCCGTATGGACTGTTCCGCGAAAGGATGGAGAAATGGAGCTTCATAATATTCCGGATTGGGTCGTGGATACATTGTTCGATGATTGAACAACGGGGGGATTATTCCAAAGAAAGGTAATACGTCAATAGGAAACATATGTAGTAAAAAAACAGGAGGTTACTTATGAAGAAAATCACGGCACTCATTACAGAAATTGACCGGAGTTGATTCCGATGAAGCGTTTCTATTGCGTGATCCTTGCCATGCTTGCAGTTGTCCTATATGCAATTGTTATGTCAGGCTGCAGAGCAATTTCATCAAATGTCGAGGTGGCAACTCAGCCGGTGGTGGAGACACCACTGGCTGAGCATATCGGAAAGGTGCGGCAGGGGCCTTTTGTTAATGATGCCGAGGAGTTTGTTCGCAATATCTCAGTATTGCTTGAAGAAAAATCTCCCCATGATTATTCCGTAAGGAGAATCGAGGAAATATTACTAAACAATGGGTATTTGGAAGAATATTTCAAGGGCAATACTGAGCCATTGGCGTTGTATTGTTTTGAGTATATTATCAACCATGAATCCCTTTGTTATGTCAGCGATAATCAAAATGTGAGTTTTTCGGGAAACGATAAAGCAATTGCTCTAATTGCATGGGAGTTAATGCTTACATATGATGACACTGATTTAAATTACATAACATCGGCATCATCCTTGGAAAATTGGTTGTATTTTTTAAGAACTGGGGCACCTGTGAATTTTATCTTGGCGGAAAGTAATATAGATGACACCTACTATACTACGCACCCTATAGAGAAACAGTATATTGTAGCTATGCTTCGAGACCCAAAACGTATTTTTTTTCTAACAGTGAACTATCATAGCGATCCAGAGTTAATACAAGAAACCAATTTGGCGTTTTACCGGCTTTTTTCGAGCGGGATTATGAATATGCAGATGACGATAATCCCGGAAAATACGACCATAGAAGACTTGCGCGCAAATTGCACAGAATTCTCCTATTGGGTCATTAACGAGAAAAATGACGATATTATCCTAGAAATTACTTCTGATACTGGCAACCTAATTCAAGTAATAATTGAAAACGCGTCTTAATCAAGAGAGTGAAACTATTTGCTTAAAAGAATGATTCGGCATTATAAGGAACTTTGATGCCGCCACAAGCTCAAAATACAGAAAAGACTATCGAGAGTTTTGCAACTGGGACACAATACAAGATGACGATGCGTGTATTCAAGCCCTCTGGAGCGTATACAACCACAACGAAATATAATTGTAGCAGAATTAGCATGGATAAATATGAATTCACCGAAACCGGCCTATACAGAATTGTTACTTACGCAAAACCGACATCCGAAAACGATGTTGCAAACAGCCATCAGTTCTATATTCGTGTATATTAATTTTTGGAGATCATTTAGATATGGCAAAAAAACATTTGGCAGCTGTTTCGCTTCTCATTGTGTTGATTTTTGGTTTAACAGCTTGCGTATGTCGTTCCTCTGATACGGCAATATCAGTGCCTGTGTACGATAAGCCGGCAAGCGCTACAGCCAATAACAGAACAATGCAGGACGAAACAGCGACGAAATCCTCATCTGAAAAATCCTCCGAAGCAACCACGGAATCCGCTCAGAGTGAAGATGCGTCCGCTCTGATATTCCCAAATCCTTGCTCTGAGCAATTTGATTTATCAGAACGGGACGCGGTGCTATTTGATGCCGCTGTTGCCGCACGGAATCGAACACCGAATGCGGACATTTGCATCCCGGAAATTGGGGTCTATGGCACATACGAAGAAGCCGAAAAAACCGTTATTGTGTGCCACGTGTGCTATCATTTTTATTATGGCTGCGATGGTACGGAACATTATACGGACAGCGGCGCTATGCAGGCACCAGCAAAAGCAGTGTTGGAAGTATCTGATGATATGCTGCATTGCGTGTCCTTTGAACTGGTGCCGAATGGTGCTGGAACCAACGTGTGGGCAAAAGAGTTCTGTGGGCCTTTGACAGATTTGGCAAGCTACTTCCTTTCACCTGAACAGGATGAAGAATGGCCGCTGGAAAATACAATGCCATCTTCAGAACAGCTGTTCCGTGAATACATAGAAACATATAAGAAATACACATAGTACAATTGCTATATGCTTACGCCGATGCATAACGGCAGCAGTCTTCTCTTGGTCGCTGGCCAACATATCAATAACGGCCAAACAGTTAAGTGTAGTTTTTGTGTCTTATAGAGTCTTGCTTTGACGAGTCCCATTAAATGTTAATGCCTCAGAGGCCACTACATTTGCAACAGGGAAATTTACAGTAACGGTGCAAGCTGGGAAAGAAGAACGTGCAACAACGTTAAATTCCCGACACATGCTTGGTTTATTGCTTGATTTTGGGAGAATATGCGTTGCCGATTTTATTTTTAAGTGATATGAATCGATACCAATTCGGAGGGATACAGGGCGATAATTTTAGAGAATTTCTGAATATATGTTTCTCACATTCGAACTATTTTACATTGTCGAAAGATGTTCCAAATGGGTATGATCTCGTTCCAAATTCTGCTGAAGTTGCACTATCTCCCTATTTGATAAAAACAGTTTCTACAGAGTCGTGGTATGGGTTTGAACAAATAAGTACAAATATGGTTCAAAATATTTATTATTCCCCAAAAGAGCCAATGCAAATACTGTTTGACAACTATGATGATATTTTCCTACAATCAAAAAGAAAATTAAAGAAAATTTTTGTTGATACTGTAGGGAGAAAACCAAAATTGGTAAGTACATTTGAAAATCTGTGTTTTTTCTCAAAAAGGGCTATGCTTTTAGGAACAGTGTCACATGAATACTTTTGTTCGACAAATGAAATTGATGAAAAGTTTGCAAACGAATTATTGCATGTTGGGGCATGGGAAAAAACAAATGTGTTGGAGTTGGATGTTGAAAAAATATCTTTAATGCCATTTTTATAAAAATCCAAGAAAAAAGTTAGCACTTAAGAAAAAACTATTGTTTGTCAGCCCATCGGGTTTTTCCCGATGGGCTGCTGTTGACTAGGCGCAGAAGTTTTACTAGCATTTTCAGCTGTTCCGTATTGCACCCGGGATAAATCCAGACTGGCGTTTCCAATATGCAACGTTGCGTGATACTATGCTCATGCGGGAAACCCATTGTGCAGTCGAGGAAGTGTCCGAATTCGTGCAGGACTGCGCTGGCTTCGGAAACGTAAATCCGCTTTTCTGTGTACACCGCCGCGCCGATGCAGTTCACGCCGAGCTTGCGGCTGAGTTCTGTGAGGTATTCCGTGCCGATCACGAACGTCCAGCCGTTTTCGTTGAAAGCGTCGAGGATTGGCTGTGGGACTTTGCGGAGTTCCAGCAGGAATGTGTTCACATTCCACTGCGTCAGGTTTTCGACCGTGATCGGCGTATCGGGCGGTACAACGGTCAGCGTCTGTGTCAGAACGGCATGAAGAAGTTGTGCGGCTTCGGCGCGTGTAACGAGCTCCGCTGCGGTCTTGTTCTCAGCACAAAGCCCAAGCTCTTTGACGGACACGCAGAGCATTTTCGCCGGAAGAAAGCCAGTCAAGGCCGTAAAGCGTTGCATCGTAGAGTGGGATTCCGGCTGCCGCAAATGCAGTTCGATAGAGTTCACCGCGACAGATAGAACCGTTTGTGTCACTGATTGCGGTCGGCTCCAGCCAGCCGCCGCGGACGGCGGTCTGGACAGCATTCGTACCTGCTTCCTGCCATGAAACGCCTTCCGGCTCGGTATCAAACGCTCGACAGAGCATTGTTGCCCACTGGCTGATGGTGATCTTCTCGTTCGGTGAGAATCTGCCGGATGCCGTTCCTCTCAGGATGCCAGCGTCGGCAAGATATGAAACGGCTTCCGCGTAAGTTGCTTTCTCCGACACGTCCGTAAAGCCTGTGGAAAAAGCAAAAACCGGTACCGTCAGCAGCATCGACAGCACCAGCAGAATGGATATGAACTTGATTTTTCGCATAGAAACATCCTTTCTTAGATTCAGATTTTTCTTTCTGTATTGCTTCTCAGCTAGAGTTGGCCCTTCAA